>Ga0247848_100001_pt1 | contig 120620 bp, 108 predicted proteins | sample PFST50metaG_FD_186003 | JGI IMG/M metagenome (GOLD analysis project Ga0247848, IMG submission 186003) | Peat soil microbial communities from Stordalen Mire, Sweden - P.F.S.T50 | ecosystem: Environmental > Terrestrial > Soil > Wetlands > Peat | place: Sweden: Norrbotten County, Stordalen Mire...
AGCCTACGGTGCGAATGGAGCCGAGTCGTTTCACGCACCACGAGCTCTGGAGCTCGCTCGACGTGTAAATCCCTCTGACTTTTTTTTGCAACGGCGCTTCAGCTAAAAGCAGCGGACACCGAGAGTTTTATTAACCGGCCGCATTACCTGTCAGTGGTTGTCTATGGTGCAGCAACTTACTGACGCCTGTGCGGAGATCATTGACGGCATTCTGACTGGCGAGGTCACGCGCGCGAATTTGCAAGCAGCAAAAATAGCGGTAGCAAGACGCTATCATCTTTCCTCGTTGCTGACTAACGCGCAAATCTACCAAACGGCACAAGCCCCAATTCAGCGCGAAGTGGTCGACGTGCTGCAGCGGAAGCCCATGAGAACGGCCTCCGGTGTTGCTGTTATTGCCGTGATGACATCCCCTTATCCGTGTCCGCACGGCAAATGCGTGCCATGTCCAGGTGGCCCTGAATTCAGCGTGCCTCAAAGCTACACCGGTCTTGAGCCCGCTGCAATGCGTGCTATCCAACACGGATTCGATCCCTACAGGCAAGTCAAAGCCCGTCTCAATCAGTTGCGTCAGACTGGACATCCGACTGACAAGGCAGAACTGATCGTTATGGGGGGCACCTTTACCGCGCGTCCCCGCGATTATCAAGAGTGGTTTGTGCGACGCTGCATACAAGCGATGAACGATTTTCCTCACGCGCTCGGCGAGTCTCACGAACTAGACCTGGTGTTCGCGGCAAATGCGCGCGCATCGACGAGAAACGTTGGTGTCACGTTTGAAACCCGACCAGATTTTGCACAGCAGCATCACGTCGACAGAATGTTGTCCCTTGGAGCCACCAAAGTCGAACTTGGCCTCCAGAATACTTCCGATCGAATTCTCGCCACTATGGATCGAGGACATAGCGTTTCCGACGCTGTTGAAGCAAATAGGGCGTGCCGCGATAGCGGATTGAAGGTCGGGTTCCACGTCATGCCTGGACTTCCGGGCTCAGATTTTGATTCTGATCGTAAGATGTTTAGAGACTTGTTCACCGACGAACGATTCTGCCCAGACTATCTCAAGATATACCCCACGCTTGTGACGGAGGGTACCCCCTTACACGATTTGTGGGAAAGGGGTGATTACGATGCGCTGGATCTGCACGATGCCGTTGAACTGATTGCGCAAGTCAAGGCGGAGCTCCCCAAGTGGGTGAGACTCCAGAGAGTGCAGAGAGATATCCCGGCTCACCGAATCGTTGCCGGCGTCAAGAAGGGCAATTTGCGACAATTAGCCAAACAGCGTTTGCGCGAACTAGGGCGCGAATGTAACTGCATTCGATGTCGGGAGGTGGGACTCCTCAGCATTACCAACGTTGAAGACGTCGAACGACGGGTTGAAAAGTACAGGGCCTGTAAGGGCGTTGAGTACTTTATCTCAAGCGTGGGCTTGCGTGGCGATTTGGAGTTCCTTGTCGGCTTCGCACGGCTACGCATTCCGCATACCTTTGACAGGCCCGAGCTTACAAATGAAACGGCGCTGATCAGAGAGCTGCGCGTATACGGGAACGCGGCTACGATTGGAGAGCGGCACGAAAAAAAGTGGCAACACCGTGGATTTGGGGCAGAATTGCTTCGAACTGCTGAAAGCCTCGCAGGCAATTCCGGGATGCGTAAGATCGCGGCAAACAGCGCGATCGGAGTACGCGAATACTATCGCACCAAAGGCTACGCCCGGGAAGGTCCGTATATGACCAAAGCACTCTTATAGCGCGGGACTACTCACGGGGATCTATTGCTTTCAAACTACAGAGACGAGGGCGCGACTGATTACATTTCTAAGCGCCTTTAAAAAGATTAAGCTGCGGCCTCCGAATGGTTTTCTGCGTATACTTCCCCTTGATGTTTTCGCTAAAGTATTTCAGATCAATTTTTTCGAGGTTGGACCCGAGCGAATCGATAAGATCGTTATGCTTTTTTTGAGACAGGAACACACCTGGTCGTGAAGCTTGCAACATGACCCTTCTAGCACCAAAGTCTGCCCTGGCAGACAACTTATTTATATGCTAGCTGGGAATCAATAGTTGTCGTTACAAGCAGGAGGATCCAGAATTCGCATCTCACGCGTTCTAGTGTTGTCTTTCGTAATCGTCATAGCGGCTTCATCCATGGCGCTTTGTTTGCACGCACAACAGGCTGCTGGAGCAACGGCGACGGCTCGAGTGGTGACGCCGACGCCTACGCCGGTGGTGAGTGTGACGCCGACGCCTACGCCGGTGGTGAGTGTGACGCCGACGCCTACGCCGGTGGTGAGTGTGACGCCGACGCCGAAGCCGACGCCTACGCCGGTGGTGAGTGTGACGCCGACGCCGGTGGTGAGTGTGACGCCGACGGCCAATCAAACGGGAGGCGGCGGCGATCCCACACTCGTTGGTGCAGCGATAATCGGCATTATTGCGGTTGGGCTTATGGTTGGCTTCTATTACACGACAAGGAGAATGTGACCACGCAGCGCGGACAAAACAAATACGTCGAAGTCAACAAAGGCGACGTCTACAACCGAATTCTTGAGTTAGATATTCGAAAAATGGAAAAACGCCACGAACGCCACATATGGCATGTAAAATCCATGTGGGGTGGGGTGGCAGGGATTCTTCTCGCTGTTTATGTCGTGCTCACGTCACAATACTTGTACGGCAACGCCGTTCTCGTGCGAGGCGACAACTATGTTCTAGCCGGCGGAACCATTCTTATTTCGATCGCCCTGTGCTACGGGCTCATGTGGATTGGTGTAATACGCGAATATAAGAAATTCGAAGCTGTGATCAACGAAAAAATAAGGTACTACGAAAGCTTAATAAATGCGCCGCTAAGCGCGCAGCTCTCTAGAGACTAGTACCGCTTTTTGTATTCCCGCGGATCTTGGTCTTCGAAGGTGAGATCTTTATAGTCTAGCTCATTACGATCTTTTCTTTGGTGGTCAGGGCTATATGCGATCAATGACGCCCCTCGGATCAAGACGATTCCAACGAGGATGAGCACGAGTGCAAACAGAACGATAGCGGGAAGGTTCAGGGTGGTAAGGAGAAGCCCAATGATCCCTAATTGTGACAAGAGAACGAACGCGCCGGCGATTATCAGCAGTGCTCCGAAGAGATACACCAAAAAAGCGCCTAGTCTCGTGAGACGTCCTCCTCCTGTGTTCCAGCCGCGACTTTCCCCATCAATTCGACAACTTCTTTGAAGCTTCTTACTTTTATTGGACCGTAGACCTTGTCCAACACTAGGGAGTGGGCGTTTCTCCCAACGGCAACGGCGGGCTTACCCCGGTTGCGTAGTTCAATCGTGAGTCCCTCGTCATCGAGGGCGCGGGCGGCAACCCCGAACGTCTTCAGCGCGGAAAGTGCATTGCCAATCATTTTATCGCTCACATCGGCGTGCTTACGACATCAGATCCCGAAACTGTTGGACCAGCTGGCCAAGCCTTTCGGGTTCAACTATATCGACGGAAACAGTGGTTCCTTCGTCTTCAACTTTGATCTCAATAGCAGGATCGTTGTGCACCTTCAGCAAAAGTTTCGTGTCGTTCTGATAAATAATTTGAAGGTAGTCTTTGCTTGATCGCACAATCTCGCGTATTCGCTCCGAGTCCATAAGTCCATTTGGCATATAATGTCACCATTTTTATATCAATTCAAGTAGATATAAGCTATACCCGTGCGTTAAAAAGCTTGCGTGCCTATTTCCCACAGAAACGACACGATGTCTGCGAGTCTATTTCAATTCTACCGGACGTTCGTCCCGACGCTGCGCGGGCTGAATGACCCCGTTGTGTTATCCTTCGATAACACGACCTTTGCCAAGGCGTACGCGACAGATCCCGCGATCATCCCACACCATTTCATTCACAGCGGCAACTTTTTCTCGCCCCCATATTCGAAAAAGCCCGAACTGCGAACGAAAGAAAGGATTCTGTCACTGCAGGAAAAGTTGGTGAACCACAGGACCGACGGTTTGATGACACTCAACGTTCCGGTCAACGGTGATTTTAAGACGCCCTACTGGAAGCACGTCAAAGCAGATCGTTTGAAGGCGCTCGAAACGAGCCTAAAAGCCGCTTTGTGGGCCAATGAGAACGCTGAACGACCTGATTTGTTGTACGCTGGCTTTGAGGTAGGGACGTTCCGCGATGCTCGGTACATATTCGAGAGAGCGTTAAATGCCGGTTTGACGAAGCTCTCCGCGGGATTTGGCCTGTTTTCCCGCCTCGCGAAATTCCGCTCCGAAGATCGCGTGAAGCAGTTTGAGGTGCTCGCCGCATACAATCAGCTCTTAGGCGAGTTTGGAGACGCGCTGTTTCACGCCTCGGGAGGCAGCTCATTGAACGCCCTCGAGCTTCTCGCATACGCTAACGTTACGTCAGCAGACGGCTCGAGTGCCGTTATCGCAGGACTCGCGTATGGCTCTGTCTTAACAGCTTCGGGCAGGCTTGTGCGGGCAGACAAACTCGGCGAATGGACATGCAACTGCGAATTTTGCTCCGACAAGAGTCCTCTTGACGCGCTCAACGAGCTCAAGCGCTCTCCTGAGGCGCGCGTAAGACACAACGTTCACATAATGCGCCTTTCAGAAGCGCGTATAAACGACGCCCTTGAGAACAATACGATTGCAGAGCTCACCGAACAGCGGCTTGTTGAGTATGACAAGCAAGAACTTTGGAGATGCTATGCCATCGTGAGCGAAAAACTGCCGCGGGAGTAGGGACGTGCTTAAAGCAGTGATGTTCGACTGGGATGGGACACTCTACAATTCGGTCATTCCCACCTACAAGAGCTATCTAGTCGTCATGGACGCCTTCGGCCTGCCTCAGGTAAGCCTCGAAGAGTTCCGCCAAGACAGTCGTCCCAACTATCACGATTACTACTTGTACTTAGGGATACGCGAAGACGACTGGGCAACCGCAGATGCAGCGTGGATGGACTGCTACGCGCGACATAACAAAGGGTGTGCACTGTTCGACGGCACTGCCGAGGCGCTACTTGAACTGAAGAAGATGCATTTGAAGCTGGGCCTCGTATCTGGCGGGTCTCGAGAGCGCGTGACGAGCGAGGTCAGTGAACAAGGAATCGAGGCGTACTTCGATACCATGTTGTTTGGCGACGATGTCGGATTTGAGCACGGGAAGCCAGCGCCGGAAACCTTGCTTATGGCAATAGAACAAGCGCGTGTCGTCGCCTCGGAGGTACTCTACGTGGGCGACATGGTCGAAGATATCCTTATGGGAAAAAAAGCGGGGACAAAAACGGCCGCAGTGCTCTGCGGCTTTGCCACGCGTCAGTTGCTGATCCGCGCCCAGCCCGATTTCGTGCTGCGCGACGTAAGCACCTTGCCCGATGCCATTAAAAAGGAAGTTTGAAGAGGGGGAACCCCCTTCATTCGACGCTAATGTGCGACTTCTCTTCTTCAGGTTGGACGCGTTTCAGCCTCACCTCAAGAACGCCATTTCGGTAGGTTGCCTTCGCGCTGTGTGGGTCAACCTTGACAGGCAGTTCAACGCTTTCAGAGTATTTTTTAAACTCGTTTTGGGCTTTGATATCGAGTCTGCTCTCTGTGGTGTCGAGCTGCACATCCGTTCGATCCACGCCGGGCATCTCGGCAATAACGTGAACTTCGTCCGTCGTCTCCATGACGTCAATCAGGGGCTTTCGCTCGTCCTCCATCTTGACGCTCCTGCCTAAGGGCTGGACATTCCCGAATTCTCGCACTTCTGGCGCTTCGCCCGGGTGCTGCGTCATTGAGAACCCGTAAATGAAGGGTTTCGGTTGCCCCCCTTCCTGCAGGTCTCGCAACATCTGATCCATCAGCTCATCGAATCCTTCACCGAAAAAGTCATCGAAAAAACTCCCTCGTTTTTTCGCCATTTTTACGCCTCCTTCTCTTTCTTCACGCCGTTAATTCTATGTCTAGCATCTCACGCATAACCTGCAAATTCAGGCTTTGCGGCCTGCTCCTTCGGCTCTTCTTCGGTAACAGAGAACTTTGCAAACTCCGTTGCGATCCTCTCGTACTGGTGAAGCATGTCGCGAGACGCCGTTGGCTTGACCCGATTGATAGCAGCGTACAGATGCGCTTTCGAAATCCGTATCGTCGCCGCCCCTTCTTTAACCTGCTCGGACGTCATGTCGTCTCGGATGAAGCCTCGAAGAGCGAGCATCGCGCCTTCTCTGCAAATTGCTTCGATATCGGCCCCGACGTATCCATCGGTCTCTTTGGCGAGCTGCTCGATGTCGACGTCGTCTGCCAGCGGCTTTCCGCGCAGGTGGATTGCAAATATCTGCGCGCGACTCGACACGTTTGGTGGCGGTATGTACACGAGCCTGTCAAGTCGTCCGGGCCGTAGGAGCGCCATATCAACCATATCGGGCCGATTCGTTGCGCCGATCACCACCACGTCCTTTAGCTCCTCTAAGCCATCGAGCTCGGTCAGCAGTTGGCTCACTACGCGTTCCGTCACGTGCGAGTCTGAACTCGCCCCTCGGGTCGGTGCTACCGCGTCAAGCTCATCGAACAGGATGATGGTCGGTGAGACTTGCTTGGCGCGTCGAAACGTCTCGCGCACGCCTTTTTCCGACTCGCCCACCCACTTGCTCAACAGTTCGGGCCCTTTTATGCTAATAAAGTTGGCTTCGCTTTCCGTCGCGACCGCCTTGGCTAGGAGCGTCTTTCCCGTCCCCGGTGGGCCGAAGAGCAAGACGCCTTTTGGCGGCTTCGTGTTGATCGTGCTAAACGCGTCAGCGAATTTTATTGGCCACTCCACGGCCTCTATCAGCTCTTGTTTGGGCGCTTCAAGCCCCCCGACGTCTTGCCATTTCACGTTCGGCGCCTCAACAAACACCTCGCGCATCGCTGATGGCTCGATGTTCTTCTGGACGTTCGTGAAGTCTTCCGCGGTGACCTGGAGCTTATCGAGCACATCTTGTGAGATCTCTTGTTCAAGGTCAATCTCGGGAAGGATCTTTCGAAGTGCGTGCATCGCCGCTTCTTTTGATAGGGCGGCGAGGTCAGCACCGACGAAGCCGTGCGTCGTACGGGCAAGGTCCTCCAGGCGCACGTCGCCGGCGATGGGCATGCCCCTGGTGTGCACCTGTAATATTTGAAGACGACCAGCCGCATCGGGCACTCCAATTTCGATCTCTCTGTCAAATCGACCGGGCCTCCGCAGCGCGGGATCGATTCCTTCAGGACGATTGGTAGCGGCGATCACCACGACCTCTCCGCGCGCCTCGAGGCCGTCCATTAGCGCGAGCAGCTGGGCGACGACGCGCCGCTCCACCTCCCCCGTGACTTCGCTCCGCTTGGGCGCGATCGCGTCGATCTCGTCTATAAAAATGATCGCGGGAGTATTGTCTGACGCTTCCTTAAACAGCTCCCGGAGGTGTTGTTCGCTCTCACCGTAAAACTTGCTCATTATCTCCGGGCCGCTGATGTTGATGAAGTATGCGTCCGTCTCATTCGCGACGGCTTTCGCGATGAGTGTCTTTCCCGTGCCCGGTGGGCCATAGAGCAAGACGCCTTTTGGCGGGTCGATGCCGAGCTTTTGGAATAGCTCGGGGTGCCGCAGCGGCAACTCAATCATTTCTCGAACCAAGGCGAGCTCTCGTTGGAGGCCGCCGATATCCTCGTAGGTGACGTGAGAAATCGAACGTTCCGCTGCCACCGTCGGCTTTTCTTTAAGCGTTATTTGCGTGCTCTTCCCAGCGATAACGATGCCTGCTGGCTGGGTGGCGGTGATCACAAAAGTTATCGGATTGCCCAGCATTTCGACCCGGAGCGTCTCGCCCTTCTGCACTGGACGCCCCTCGAGGAATCGCATGAGATAGTCTTCCCCACCGACGATACGCACCGGCTGGGTGGGGGCCAGCGTGATCTTGACGGCCGGATTCGATTTTGCCTTGCTAATGACGACCTTGTCGTCGATGCCCACGTGTGCGTTACCGCGAATGTTACCATCGATTCTGATTATGCCGAGGCCGCGGTCTTCTGGGTATGCCGGCCACACCACTGCGGCCGCTCTGTTGCGGCCCATTATCTCGATGATGTCGCCACTTACGAGCCCGAGTTGTCGCATGGTATCCATGTCGATTCGGGCGATACCTCTTCCCGCGTCGCGATGATACGCCTCGACGACTTTAAGCGTTACTTCTTCTACCATTTTTCAATGTCTCCTATTTCGTGTGTGTGATGCGTTGATGAGCTTATCTCCCTACCTTGCTAGCCAGTACGTCTTTGCATCGATTCTTCTGATTTTCTCTCGTTTTTCGAGGTCGCGAAGGCGCTCTGACAATATCTGGGCGGGTATCGCGAGCCCTGCTGATAGCTGCTGGGCGGTCTTTGGCCCGGTAAGCAGCAGCGAAAGGATGTCATATTCAATGAAGTCGTGCGATATTCCGTCGATTTTCCGCGCGCCACGTTCCATCACTTCATTCATCAACTCTTGTACCCTTTGCTGGGCCCCCATCAGTTCGCGGTTTGCCCTTCTAAGGCTATCGAGTGTCTCAGCTACGTCGCCTAGACTGCGCGTCTTAAGTTGTATCTCGCCTATCGGAGTTGAGACCTCAATAACGCTTTGTTCCCTCTGTCCAGGGTTCGCAGTCTCAACGCCATAGCTGAACGGAGAGATTTGAATCTCAAGCAGCACGTTATCGGCGATGTGGAAGTACTTCCGCCTTCGCTCGTCGACAATGAACGCGATGATGCCCGCCTGCTCGAGCATGCTCAGGTGGCTGATCACGGCCTTGGGCGCCACGTGAAGTCTTTCCGAGATCTCGGTCACGTAAAAAGGCCGCAGCGAAAGGAGTTTCAAAATATTGCGGCGATTTTCATTGCCGAGAATGTCAAGGAGGGCTGCTTCGTCCATTGCTCTTTCTTAGCGTGTCACGGTCGCAATGGATCGTAACACTAACTTATAGTTAGTTTCAATTCTATATAAAAGTTAGTCAATCAGGCACTGGTGAAACAACGGTGAAATATGTTAGAAAACTGTTGAAAACACGGTTGTTGAACCAGAGAAGAAAAGTCCGAAGTCTGTAGAAAAAGTCGAGCATGTTGAGGACTCATTCTATAAAGTCTCCAATCAATAGAAGCTCCTGAACATGAGCAGCCGCCATCTTTCTCGTAACACTTTCCCCAAACATGCTCTTTGCGCACAGGACGTCGGAGCCAAGCTTCGGAAACAAAGGGGAGCTTCCGTTGTAGCTTTTGCTCCACGCCTAAATCTTCGTGCGCCTCCTCGTCAATGAATGCCGTACCTCAAGCTTGACTTTTCAAACAGGTGACAAAACTCGAGCGTCAACGTGTTGACAACTGGTGCGGCCCGCGACTTCAGATCACGGAACAGCGCCTCGTGGAAGATCACAACGCATTTATATGCAAATTGACGTTCATTATTGGGTGCACTATCTAGATTCAGAACCTCGAAGCCGGGCATGTCCAAGCAAAATGACGAACTGAAGCGCCGTGTTCATGAGATCTTCCAGCCCACCCCTGTAGGCGAGGCCCGCATCGTTGCGGCGCGTCGTCGGGATGTTTCCACAGCTACGCGCGTACGCTTCTTCTTGATAGCGTTGATCTGGCTGCTCGTAGGTGTCGTCATACTCGCCAGCTATAGCGACGTATACCAACGATACCACTACCTCTTTAACGCAGTCTTTGCCTTTGCAATCGTGGTTTTTACCATCGAACTCCTGCTCCGTGTGTGGTCATGCACGGTGGACCCGCGGTTCAGGGGTCCGATCAAAGGCAGACTAAAATGCCTTTTTACAACATCCCTGCTCATAAATCTGCTTGTCATTGTGCCTTTTTATGCCAAGCCGTTCTTTCCAGGAGCGGACGTACTGGTAAACGCGGCGATAATTCTTATCATCCTCAAGCTGCTAACGTACTCTAGTGTATTCAAGTTCGTCACCGATATTCTGAAAGCGAAAAAAAACGAGCTCGTTACTGCGCTGGCAATCGACCTGATCTTGCTGATAACGTTCTCTAGTTTGATGTTCATTATTGAGCATGGCTCAGACCCGCGCGATTTTTCAAGCATTCCTGCTGCCGGGTGGTGGGCGGCACAGACTCTGACTACCGTTGGTTACGGCGATCTCGTCCCTACGACACCGCTCGGACAATTCTTGGCAGTTATTGCAATGTTCTTAGGCATAGCCACTTTTGCCATTCCAATTGCCATTATCGGCGCCGGATTCACCGAGGCATTCGAAGCACGACGGAGCGGACAAGGGCAGGCGCAGGCCGCCGACCCGTGTAAATTGCTGGGTAATTTGGCCGATCTCAAAGAGCAAGGAGTCATCACCGAGGAGGAGTTCGCGGCCAAGAAACAGGAGCTTCTGACCAGACTCTGACGCCATTTGTTCGGACAAGCGAAGCTTAGGGCGACACGCAGACGTTTTGATGTGTACGGCCCCCCGCAGTCCGTTCACCATAGCGAAATCAGGCGAGACCAATACGCTTTTCCCGTGCGGGCCGTATGCTTAGTGAGGAGTGAACCAATGGATATTATCTTTGCAATGGACATTCGAGGCGGAGTCGTCGTTAGAGGCTACAGAGGCGATCGAGAACGATATGAGCCCATTGAACGCCATAGTAAGATCTGCACGACATCAGATCCGCTAAATGTCGTTGACGCCATTAAGCCGAGGAGGACGTACATCGCGGATCTCGATCGGATCCTCGGTTCGGGCAGCAACTCACTCATTATCCAACGCATAGGCACACGCACAAAAACCCTCATCGACATAGGTATCCGGCGGCTCGATGACGTCCGGGAAGCCGAGCGAATCGGTGATACAGCGATAATTGGCACCGAAACGGGACGCCTCGACGTGATTCGAGCAGCTCAATCGATGCGGATCGCCGTTAGCATTGATTTGAAGGAGGGGAGTGCAGTGTCGCCCGATCCAGCACTTTCCGGAGATCCTCTCGGGGTTATCGAGAAGATGAACCTCTACAAGATGAGCGAACTAATCGTGCTGAACATCAATCTCGTGGGAACGAAGCACGGGGTCGACTTTGATTTTATAGAGAGGGTGATCGACGTTTCGGGACATCCAATTGTCGTCGCTGGCGGAATAAAGAACAGTGAAGACTTGGATACGCTCGAAGATCTCGGGGCTGCAGGCGTGATTCTCTCGACGGCGATTCACGAAGAGATAATCCCGGTCGATCTCGTCCGATAGAGAACAAAAAACAAAAAAAGACGATCAGAGCGGAAAAGCCCGCCAGTTCTCCGCCCCAAAACGCTCTTTACAAGACTGGCAGGTACCGTCCGATCTCGTACTCCGACACCTGGATGCGATACTCATCCCACTCTTTCTTTTTGAGTTGGATGAAGCGGTCAAAGACGTGATTGCCAAGTGCGCGTCGCACGAGTTCAGAGTTCTCGGTCTCTTTTATGGCGAGTCCCAAATTCTCGGGGAGTGAGCCAATGCCATGCGCATCGAGCTGTTGCGGCGTCATTTTGAAGATGTCCTTCTCGACGGGGTCAGGGAGGTCGTAGCCCTTTTCCATTCCGTCGAGCCCGCTTGCGAGCATTACCGCAAAGGCAAGGTAGGGATTACAGGCCGGATCGGGGCAACGCAGTTCTACCCTCGTCGCGAGCTCATTTCCGGGCTTATACATTGGCACTCTTATCAGTGCGGATCTATTTCGCCGCGCCCACGAGATGTAAACAGGCGCTTCATAGCCGGGGACGAGTCGCTTGTACGAGTTGACCCATTGGCTCATGACGAGACAGAATTCGTTCACGTGCTTCAACTGGCCGGCAATAAAGCCTTTACCCTGCTCTGACAGGTGGTACATGTCATTGGGGTCGAAAAATGCATTCTTCTTTCCCCTAAACAGTGATTGATGCGTATGCATGCCGCTTCCGTTCTCACCGAGTATGGGCTTCGGCATGAACGTGGCATAGTAGCCTGCCCGGAGCGCGATCTCCTTAACAACGAGGCGGTACGTCATGACGCTGTCGGACATGGTCAAAGCGTCCGTGTAACGGAGATCAATCTCGTGTTGGCTAGGGCCAACCTCGTGGTGACTATACTCGACGTGAATGCCCATGTCTTGCAGCGCAAATATCGTGTCTCTCCGAAGATCAGTCGCCTGATCCAAAGGGGTAAGATCGAAGTACCCGCCGGTATCAATGATATCGGCGCATTGATTGTTTGCAAAATAGAAATACTCAAGTTCCGGCCCAATGTTGAATGTCAGGCCTTTCTTCTCTGCTCGCTGGAGATTTCTTTTGAGGACGTACCTAGGGTCTCCCTCATAAGGCTTCCCCGACGGTTCAAGAACGTCACAGATGATTCGCGCGACGCCCTTTTCTTTTGGCCGCCAGGGCAATATCGCAAAGGTGCTGGGATCCGGCTTCGCAATCATATCTGACTCCTCAATCGTTTGATAGCCAATGATTGAGGAGCCATCGAAGCCCATTCCTTCATCGAGAGCCCCTTCAAGCTCGTCGCTTGTTATTGCAAAGCTTTTCAGAGCGCCGAGGATGTCCGTAAACCAGAGTCGAATGAACTTTATGCCATGTTCTTCGACTTGGGCTACAACATAGTCTTTGTCCTTCGTTTCTGCCATGGAAAAACTCCTGTTCGTAATTCTCGGTAGGAAATTACGTTCCGCTTTAGGCCGTAATGAAATATAAACATTTCCAGCACGCCAAGATTTGCGGGGAAAGGAGGATCGCAGCGCTACGCGGCATGGTCGACTGAGCGGTGTTTACAATCGTTGATTAAGGAGCTTCACATCCATGAGAGCTGAGATCGAATGTACTTTCACGGCTATTTCCAGCTCATAAAGTGCCGCCATTGGATTTGCTCCGGCGTAATTGTTGATCTCGACAACGTCATTTTCAGCGCAGATTCCAAGCGAACCTTCTTGAATCGGGCTCTCGATCCAGCCGACGATGCCAGCTTTTTTAGCGTCCTGGAGCAGCTCGATGGATTTTTCAGATGCGATAGCTGGCACGGTTCTAACGTTCGCGAGCACTGTGCCCTTTCCGCTCCGAGCTGCAGCCAAAATAGAGGTCATTCGTCGTGCGGTGAATATTTGAATCGGGTCGAGCGACGTCCCGCCATATGAGATGAGATCCGTATAGGCGATCGGCTGGCTGTTGTTGATTGCGAGAAGCCCCCCGTATCTGATGCTAGACGGAATCCCGTGTTTGATCAATATGCCGTCGACGGTCATGCTACACATAGTCACGAGCCCCACCGCCCCATACGGGATGAAGACGGCACCAACCTTATCCCCCTCCTCTAAAACACGCACGTAGGGGCTAACAGTGTATCCGCTATCTATTGTCTCAGCTGCCGCTTCTATTGCGACATCGAAGTCATTCTTGTCGATAGTCGCGACATTGACTATGATGTCGCCATTTCTAAGCTTTAAGTCGAAACTCGTCCGGTAAACCAGCTCGTCGATCCTGGTTATGACAAATCCGACACGATCTCCGACGATCGCTTCATTCAACTCTTTCAGGCCTTTTTCGGTGATGACTCTGCCAGCGTTACCGATTTTAGTCGTAAAGCCTTTGTAATCAAGCAGCACCAAATAGTGGCGCACGGCGCGTTCTCCTATCGGGTATCCTCGTTGACTTAAGCTTGCGGAGATCATCCGCGCTCCGATAGCCTCGTCACTTTCGTCGAGAATTCGTAGGATTTCGATTAGCTTTCTCTCTGTCTCGATGTTCGTCATGAAAAGTCGCAGAACACTTAAGCGCTTATTTGAGCCAGCAGGCCCCCCAGATGCGCTAAAGTATTAAGGGGGCACCTTATTTGTAGTTTTCCGAGTTAATTTCAATACCGATAAGCCCCTTCGGATAACTATGGGCTCGTAGGGTAGTGGACTATCCTCTTGGACTTCGGAGCCTTTGTGGAGACATCCAAGAACCTGGGTTCAAATCCCAGCGGGCCCGTCAATCTGCTCTACAAAGAGCAAGCGCCAGCCACAGCGTTTTTGTTAATTTCCGAGGCTCATAAGCGGCGCCGGAATCGAACCGCCTCTTTTGATGAACTTTTTGGAGCTAAATGCCTTGATTGGCACCACAGGCGCAGCCCCGAGCAACCCACCGAACTCAATCAAGTCTCCTTCCTTTCCTACGGGAATAAGCCGCACACCCGTCGTTTTGTCGTTGATGACCCCGATCGCGCACTCGTCAGCAATTATTCCCGCGATTGTCTCGGCGGGTGTCGCAGAAGGAATGCACACCATGTCAAGCCCAACCGAACATACGGACGTCAGTGCCTCAAGTTTCTCAAGCCCGATGGCGCCGACGCGGATTGCTTCAGCCATGCCAGCATCTTCGCTAACCGGTATGAACGCGCCACTGAGGCCCCCTACGCGTGAAGACGCCATCGCGCCCCCTTTCTTGACCGCATCAGTAAGCATAGCGAGTGCAGCAGTCGTTCCAGGCGCTCCGCACCGCTCAATCCCCATTGCTTCGATGATCTGTGCGACAGAGTCCCCCTTCTGGGGGGTAGGCGCTAACGAGAGGTCGACAATTCCGAAATCAACATTCATTCGTGCTGCTATCTCTTTACCTACCAACTCCCCCACGCGAGTTATCTTGAATGCGGCACGTTTGACAACCTCGGCGAGCTCACCGAGATCGCAATCTCCCATTCGCTCCACCAAAGCCCTAATGACGCCGGGACCTGATATACCCACGTTCACGACCGATTCGGGTTCGCCTGGACCGTGAAAGGCGCCGGCCATGAACGGATTATCAGGTGGCGCGTTTGCAAAGGTAACCAAACGGGTGCAAAGCTGCGGATCGATGCGAGCAAGCTCCTTGATGACTCTACCCATTCGGAGCGCGGCCTCGATGTTGATGCCCGCTTTGGTCGTAGCGATGTTCACGGAGGCACACACTTTTTCTGTCGTGCTCAATGCCTCCGGAATCGAGCTCACAAGTGCCTCAGTCCCGATTGTAAAGCCTTTCTGGACGAGGGCCGAGTAGCCACCGATAAAGTCGACGTTCAACTCAGATGCAGCTTCATCCATCGCGCTTGCAATCAATGGACCAGATTGTGGATGGACGTCGATCAAGGAGCCAATAGGAGTTACCGAGATGCGCTTGTTTACTATCGGCAGCGAATACCGCGCCACCGCTCGATCGGCTTCTGAGCGCAGCTTAGATGCGACAGACACGATCCGATCATGCACAGCTTGGGCCATCTGTTCAGGGTCGTCTCGCACGCAGCCCATCAAGTTGATGCCTACAGTGACTGTCCGTATGTCGAGATGCTCGTAGAGAATCATGTCGAGCGTTTCGAGTATTTCATCAGCGCTGAAGATCATAACTTCCCCTTTTCGCGTAGCGACTATGCGAGCATAGCTACAGCGGGCATTCGCCGAAGATCAACTTAGTCTTTGTGGTGTTTCACGGCGTGCACCGAGATCACCTTTCAAGTTACACTCGAGCCACCAAAGCCCAGTCGCGAGAAGAGAGACGAACGCTGACTGACGGCGTCCGATTTCGGTTCGGCTAGCGAAAATTCGCCTTGCCCTGTAAGCGACCAATAACTTCGGAAGCGCTTTTTAAGGCCGCGTGAGATGCAAAGAAAACGGACCCGGAGGGATTTGAACCCTCGACCACCGGCTTAGAAGGCCGGTGCTATATCCTGACTAAGCCACGGGCCCCTTTTATTCCATGCTAGCAACTCATACTTATAAATGTGTTAAATAGGGCAACTGCGCGACGGGTTGCTTTCAGTAGCAAGGCTCAGGCCTCTGACGCATCGGTCCTGGCGCAACAGACAACAAAAAAGCACCGGCATGTGCACTCCACGCGAAGCCTTCGTCCTCCAAGGATCGGAAGGCGCTCTCACGTGAGTCGCAACGTGCACCGAGCCGGGACTAGTTTGAAGCTCAGATCAGTTCATCGACCTTCAAAGTGGCATTCTTCGGCGGTCTCGACTGCGATAATCTTGCCTGGACCTTCGTCCTCAATGCCGCGCAGCCGGCACGTGCGTTCGCGCAGCTCGAGCTGAATCCGGGCCGACATAACCTCACGTTCTTCATAGAAGTCACCCACCCGGTGTGAAACTTTTTGCATTGAAATGGTTTTGTTGCGAACGCGCGCTAAAACCCCGGTCGTACCGATCGCAAGGTCGTGACGACTCGCGTCCGTCACAAACACTTCCTCACTAACGTTAGCTTCGAAAACAATTGGGATGTTATGAGCACTGCGCAACTCAAAAGTTCTAACGCGCTTCGTGACGAGGTCGTCGATTGACTCTTTTGATATACCGGTCAAAGCTAGATGTCTCATGTGCTCACCCGTACATGACCTGCGTTGGTCCTTTCGTTTCGGCCTGTTCTGCCCCTTGAACCTGCTCGGCAAGCTTGTGCAGCTCTGTTTCGATCTGGTCCGCTTCCTCAACCAGCTTCTTCGTGCTAATGTTCAAGTTCAATACATTGCTTACCACGTCTATGACGCGAGCTGCTGCGCGTGGATCAGGAGTGGGGCCTTGGGTTTCTCCCAAGAGGCAAAGTGCCGGGAGCTTGTTAACATGACTCTCATTCATTATGCTTCCGGCGATACCCGAGATACTTCCGGTCACCAAGGTCTCGGTCTTGTCCTTCACGAGACTGAGTTGTTCGGCGCCAGTTGCGGCCGCATAAACGGTGCGTTCTTCGCGCATCGTGGCGATACCGGCGATCGGTATGTTGAGTTTCGCGTTCAGGCTCTGCGCCCAGCCAATAACTGCTTTTCCTATATCATATGCAATCATTGGGTGAATCAGGATATCCGACAGCACTACGATGAAGTTGTTTTGAGGATCTTCGTAGATTCTGACTGGGGCGTGCGTGAGTCCATCAAAGAGCACGGTAATGGGCGGGAATAGGCGAGATTCGATAGTTCCTATCTGCGTCATTTTGAGCTCGGCTGCTATTTGTGTGGCCACGATGTTGCCAACGAGGCCGATTCCGGGGAATCCCGCGAGGATTACGGGGCTCTTTGAGCTCACCTCTTGTTCGATAATCATGTCGACGTATTCGTTATCAGTTCCGGCTTTCATAATGTATCAGCGTCCACAATTGCTCACTTTTTAAACAATGACCCATTACTAAGTAAATACTTTATCTATCCATTCCACGACTCTTCTGGTGATCTCAGAACGGCACCTTGCATAATCGCGTCCTTTGCGGAGCGCATATAAACAATGTGCCGCAAAGAACGTATGGGCCTCACCGCCACAGGTCGTGACTACAATTCAAGAATATGCGTTCAAACGAGGATTCAAGAAGGATGCTAATCAGCGGGTTGTCGAAGCACTCAAAGCTTGCTTCGGCATCGATATTAACGTGCGCGACGAAGAATACCGCTTAAGCTACGGCGCACTCAAGACGATGACGATAAGTGTGGCTGAGACGTTACTCGTCGATACCGAACCCAGCACCGGCGTTCCAGAAGCGGTAATGATCGATACGAACGCGCGGTTCCGCTGTTTTCTGGAAAAAGCAACTGGATACACGGCAAAACAGCGTGCAAAAAAGGCTCAAGAAGCGGTAAAACGCGTTAAAGAGGACTGACCTACTCCTACTCTGCCCGCGCTATTCGGCGTAGATTGCCGGTTTCGTGGGAAGCGCTCGCCTCGCGCGATTCGCCGGATCGTACACGTTGTTGTTTTCTTCGCAGACATACACATGTTTCCCAAATTTTCGCGTCATGTAGTCCTTAGCGGCGAGAAGAGTCTCTGATTCGGCCTTGAAGTCCAGCGCGCCAGCAGATGGGGCTTCGTGAGCGAGCGACTTGACAAGATCAGGTGCGATATGAGCGATTTCTTTTACATACATACGAAGAAGGGGGTCATCTTTGGCTCGGGCTATGATGTTCCTGATCGAGAGATCGTCAAGCCCACGCGCCACGCCGTAGAGGGTGTATTTCCACTGAGCCGGAAGGTAGATAAAAACTGATTCGGTTTCCCGCTTTATTGCGGCTTGTATGTTTGAGATATCAGTGATCACCCCATCCAAGAAGCCCTTTTGCGGAAGTGTTTCGGCATAAAGATCGTCATACAGAGGGAATTCTGCGAGGGAGATATAACCAGACTTCAGCATTCGCTCCCACAGCTCCTCTGCGATGTGAGGCATAACAGGGGCCAGCACCCGGAGCCATATTTCGATGACGTCCCAGAGCGTGCGACGCCTCTCGTCACCGTCCAGAATCATCGATTTGTACTCTTCAACCCGGTTTAAGTGTTCAAAAAACGCTTCGGTGACGTACTTTCTGTACGAGAATTGATGGGCGGCTTCAGACGTTTTTGATACCATCGCCTTAGTCGCGGCCAGTATCCATCGACTCGCAAAAGAAAGCTGTCCATTGTACTCCGGCCTCCCCGCTTCGACATCACTCTTGGTTGCATGCCAAAACCGCAGAAGCCTCTTTTTGACCATCTCGACTTCTTTTTCCCGCCAGTCAATGGTTGAATTCAGGTCGGCAATGGACACCAGACAGAGCCGCACGAGGTCCGCGCTATAGACCTCCGGGACTGTCGCGATGGGAATTACGTTGCCCTTGCTTTTCGACATCTTCACCCCTTCGCGAACAAGAAGCTCGTTAAGGGTAACGAGCTTTGGCCAGCAAGTCTCCGGAAACAGTATTGCGTGATGGAACAAGAAGAAGCTCAAGTGATTGGAAATGTGGGCAATAGCAGTGTGCCGATGATCGTTCGGATACCAGTAGATGAAATCGTTTCTCGCAGCTCTAATCACCGTCTCAGGCAAACCTGTTTGCTGGCAGACGTCCGTTGCGTCGCCCTTGCCTAAGAAAATGTAGTCAAAGAAGGCGGGCGTTAGGCGCTTCGGGTCACACTCGCGAATGTGCTTGATGACCGTATAGAGCGCCATGTAGATAACGGAATCAGAAAGCGGCTCAATTATCCAGTGCTCGGTTGCGAATGGAAATTCCGTCCCAAGCCCTCTGCGGCGAACGCACGGTCGTTGATCGAGCCACTCAAACGTCTGGACGAACTGTGCTCTGTATATCTCTGGTATGATTTCAAGCTGGTCAAGTAACTCAAATGCCTTTTCCTTCCAGTGAGGGTCGCCATAGTTGAGGAAATACTGGCCGGGCTCTATGGCCACAACCACACGGCCGCCACATCGACAGAGTCCTTTTGTTGAGGTCTCATAAATGTTCGACGCGCCGTTTCGGCTATTCAGGAATTCTACGATATCCTGCTTGACGTCGCGCACTAGCCGGCCATCAAATTGCTCGGCAGTTTCCTTAAGAATGCCGGTATAGAATTCCTCCCGGTAAAGCATGTTGGTAATATGGCTCAGCGTCTTGTCGTCGCGTTGAGATCGAACACCATAGCGTTCGCATAGCTCTGATGCAGGAAAATCCCCGTACCCGTCGATTTTGACGAGAGATATTGGCCGTATAGCTTCAATATCGCTTCTTAACGAGGAGAGATCGACGTCTAAACCTATGCTCCCGTGCTGCTTTAGGTCGTTCAGCGCGGCCCAATCATAGGGGGCGTGAGCGGGGACACTCATGACGATTCCGGTACCGTGATCAGAATCGACGAAAGACGCCGGAAGAATGGGTATTTTCCGTCCCAGAGGGCTGACGCAATGCGCCCCTAGGAGTGACGTGCCCTGAAACTCCTCGATGATAGTGACCTCTCGCTGCTGATACCGCAACTTGGAGGCGCTTTGGTGGGACACGATCCACGTCTCACCATCGACGTAGGCTTTGACGTAGGTCGCGTCAGGCGCAACCCAAAGATTTGTTACCGCAAAAACTGTTTCAGGGCGCAGCGAGGCCGTGACGACATAAGCGTCGTCCAAAGAGAACTTGATCCCAACGTACTCGTCGATTGATATCTTCTCAACGTCGCCGCCGGCGATATCGTCTTCCCCGACGGCGTTTTGATCGATCGTGCAGAAGAGAACTGGATGTTGTCCGCGCACGATCAGCCCGAGCTCCATCAGCTTGCCGTACTGCCAGCGAATAAACTGGTTGTAAACGAGGTCGCCGGTGGTAAACTGTCGGGACCAGTCGATTGAGAAGCCCATCTTCTTGAAATCTGGCGCGATCTTCTCTGCAAAGTAGTTCGCGATATTCCAAGGATCCACAAACGAATTGACGATCTGCTCAACGCGCGACTCGTCATCCTCATAGAGGCGAACGTAGTTCGTATAAAGCGCTATCGTCGCGCTTTCGTGGCGCGCTATGCACGAGCTAATGGCGAGTATAGGTGTTCCCGTAATATGCCACGCCATCGGCCACAGCACGTTGTGGCCGTTCATTCGCATAAACCGAGCGTGGATATCAGCAACGTTATAGGTCCGCGTATGGCCTATGTGCTGGGGTCCGCTCGTATACGGATACGGCGTCGTTAAGAAGTATTTCTTCGGCCCTGCGTTTTTTGGCTCAAATATCTTGTCGCCAAACCAACGACCCTGCCATTTCCTCTCAATCGCTCGAATTTCATCAAGTTCAGAAGTTGCCACTTAGACTCCCGGCGGTGCGTCTCAACGATTAGAAAATGGCTATTTGGACAAGCGACCTGATGGGAACGCTCTGGACTTGATCAATCCCCTTCTTGTTGATAAGCACAGCTACCGATAGCGGCGTTGCTTGCATCTCTTTGATGCTTTCTATAAGTTCAATCGCCGTGCTTCCAGTGGTTATTACATCATCGACTATCGCGCAGCTTTTTCCCGCAATATCAGCGAAGTTTTGACTAAATGAGCCCTTAACGCCGCCATTTTCAGATCCCTTTTGTTTTTGCGGAACAAACACGGCGAGCTCTGCTCCGATTTCGTCGGCGACAAGCGTCGCAAGGGGTAATCCACTTAGCGCTACGCCGATTACTACGTCAGGATCACCTGTCTCCAAGATCATGTCGACCAACGCGAGCGAGACGAATCTAAGCCTCTCTGCGTTTTGCCCAATCTCGCTCCAGTTTACGTATATGTCCTTTGGCGCAGGCTCTTGTGAGCTCTTGGAGCGGGTGAGAAGCCACGTTGCAGTTTCTCGTGATATGTTTAGTTCATCCGCTATCTCCCCGGAACGCAACCCTTTCTCGCGTAGTTCCTGCGCTTTGCTTATGAGATCGTTCAAATCGTTCATGTTATGACTCCTCCCACCTGTCAAAGATTACCGCTTCACCGGCTTAACTCTCACCTCAGATCCACAGACAGGGCAGATCTTTTCCGTTTCATACACCCGACCACATCCGACACACCTGCATCTCCATTTCAGTACGCGTTTGATGCGTGCCTGCTGGATCGGCTGCGTCTCAATCCCGAGGCACGCCGCGACATTTTGAACGGCATAATCATCCGTAACCAGCGTACCGCTTACTTCAAGTGCCTTCGCCAGCACGTCAATATCTGCTTGAGACAGCTTAAGGTGGTCACCCGTCGACTTAGCCTTTTCCGTGACAACGTCTACCGCTTTTTTCAACGGCTCTTCGATTTTCAGTCCCTCTTTTAGAAACTCTTGCAGTACTACTGTCGCTTGAGAGCTCTTCAACTCGCGGGTTACCTCAGGCACTGTGTACATAATGCCAGAGACGTGAACGCCATAAATAAACACGGGAGCGTCAAGCACGTACGTTGTAGACATCAGCCGTGCATATGTAATTGATTCAATATGCATCTTTTTCTAGCAAATAGTCACCTACGGCGAGCTCCTCAGCTAGCACAGGCGGCTTTATTTGATTTCGCAGGCGCAAGCGGCATACCCGCATCTGCGCGCCGCGATCTCCGTGGCATCAGCCTTTCAGGGGCGCATCTAGCAACGCTGCGTCTGTTGCCGGTTAACGTTCACAAGGGCTGTTCAGTCCTCTCCGAGCCGGAGAAAGGTTTTTATTATCGCTGAGTGCTCTACCAATGAATACTAAATGGAGGTGCATTCAATGACGAACCTGCCAGAAAAGGTAGTCAACAACATTAACGCTGTGAAGACTGTAGTATTCGCAACGGTGAGCGACGCCGGTATACCAAACGTAGTACCCAATCAATTCTTCATCGTAAAAGACCCCGAAACAATTCTCGTCGGTGACAACTTTTGGCACAAAACTGCTGACAACCTGACGAGGCCAAATTGCAACGTTGCCCTTACGTCGTGGGAGGGCTATGAAGGCTATCAACTCAAGGGCATAGCAAACTATGTGACTGAAGGACCTGACTACGAGATGATGAAACAGAAGATCAAGAGCCGAAATGAAAAACTGCCTGCAAAGGGCTGTGCGATACTAAAGGTAACAGAGGTCTACGACCTCGCTCCAGGGCCAAACGCAGGAAAAAGAATCGCATAACCGGCCAACCCCAACTAGCCGCAGTTGTGGCAGTTTTCAAAGCTGTGCAACGATCGTCAGTTACGACCATTAATACTCGTCGCTCAGAGCGGAGCTGGAGATACTAGAGGTAAAGAATGCCAGAAGATATATTAACTCTTTTTTCACAATTTGGCCTCAAAAAAGAAGCTGGGGGGGTTTACCTTCATCTGCTACAGACCGGACGGCGAACGGCAGTTGAAGTAGCCGAATCGCTTCATCTCACTAGTCACGGTGCTAACAAGGTCCTGCTAGAGCTTTCGAAACAAGGACTCGCTAAGCGTATATCGACCAATCCGGAAACGTTCGTAGCTGCGTACCCGTCCTCCTTGCTAAATCCTGCCATTAGTAAAGAGGCCGCGAAGTTACAGAGCCTCAGCGAGGCGCGAGATACGCTGCTCGAGCTGTGGGACGTTGAGCGCACAAAAGCGCAAGGCCTGCCCGTCGAATGGTGTCCGATCGAAGAGGGCTTCATCGTTTTGTATGACAAAGACGATATTATCGACAGGCGTCTCGAGACCTTTCACGCGACAGAAAAAAGGCTCTGGATCATCTCTACCGAGTTTTGGCTCCTTCGATGGGACAAAGTGCTTCACGACTATTTTGTGGGTGATGAGGACAAATGCAGGATAGAAGATCTAAGGATCCTGCTTCCGATTACGCCAAACAATATCGATGCAGTAAAGCAGCTCTCTACGTGCTTTAAGATACGACACGCACCAATGATGAGCAGTTTCGCGGTCGTTATTTCAGACTGCAAAGAGGCGATGTATACGGGCGTAACAAAGGATCTCGACGAGTTAGAGCGAGTCGAACTCACCCCGTCGCTGTGGTCGAACAACAGCGGATTTATTGAAATCCAGAGTTCCCTGTTTCAATCCCTCTGGGATAAAGGGATAGACGCCCGTTTGAGGATACAAGAGATAGAGACGGGTAAGCCCATCGAGGTCACGCGCGTCATTACCGACTACCAGGAGATCGCGCAAGACTTCGAGTCGCTCATAAACACGGCCCAAAAAGAGATATTCTTGTGGAGCAGAAGCGAGGCTTTGCCGATTTTGGCACCACTCATTCCAAAGGATGCGCGACAACGAGGTATTGACGTGGTTGTAATGGCCGAGATTACTAAGGATAATCTGCAGGCAGCTCAAGAAATCGCGGAACGTGCGGATGTGCGCCATATCCCTCAGATTGTGCATAGCACGGGGGTAATCATCGATCAGCAGGCAATGCAAGTGTTGCTTTATTCATTTAGTGAAAAGGGCGCAGAGCTCTATAATTCAATTTATACGAATACACAGAGCTTCGTTGAAACGCAGCACTCGATGATGGAAGACATGTGGCACTCAGGAATCGAGCTGCGGTACAGAGAAGAAGAGCTGACTGCAGGACGAGTGGTGCAGACGATACAAGTCATAAAGAAGAGGGAGAACGTCTACAAGGCTTTCTATGAGATGCTCGACAGGTCGAAAAATGAATTCAACGTGATACAAACTCGTATGGGGGTAAAACGGCTCTATAATTTGATCAAGGATAGAGAGATGCCCAAGATAACGTATCGTTTGCTGGCACCTATTGAAAGCGTCAACATCGAAGAAGCACGTCTGCTTACGAAGTATTTTGAAATTCGTCATCTTGAATCGGAGACTGGGGCAGGAATTTTTATTTCCGATGACGACAAGCTGCTCGGAACGAGTTATGTTTACGACACCGGCGATACAGATAAAGTGATATACAAGTCAGCCTTCAGAACGGACATTTCTGAGTTCATTTTTATCGAAAAGGAGCTCTTTAACAGCTTCTGGTACAACGCGACGCCGCTAAGTATTAGAGAGCAGGAGCTCCCAATTAACGTGGCAAAAGGTGTGATCGACGCGGAGAAGCCTGAAAAGCGACCTACAAGACGCTAACTCTGACGACGGCCCGTACAGCGTATCTGCTTCTGAAAAGTTCGACTAACATCAGGTAGCGGCCCAACGCTCTGACGCCGAGCGCGTACCCGCGTCGTCTAAAAATACCCAAAAACTTTGGACACTTGGCTGGCTTTCTGCTGAACTGCTCTTTGCAAGTCTACCTTGTTGAGCACGTATTCTGATTTAAAGATGCTCAAAGCAACATTTTTTATACATAACACGACGTCAATATGTGGAGGGTGTCATCATGACGCGTGGAGTATTGCATAAAGACGTTTCGACGCTTAGCGGGGTCAACGTAGGAAAGGTAAGAGATGTTCTAATTAACTGGGATAACAAGGAAATTTCACTAGATGTCTCAAAAGGCTTGCTCAAAGGGGAAACAATTGTCCCTTGGTCGAAAATCATGAGCGTTGGCGATATCATTATAGTTTCTGATGATCTAGCCCCTGAAGGCAGTAAGTGAGCGTTCTTAACGAGTTGCGCTCGCTGCAGAGTTCCTCCTGTGATTTAATTATCATCTCACGTATTTCTCTCGATTTGCTTCTCTCTTACGAACGACTCGTATTACACGCTCGGTGGTAGCCAATGAAAGGTTTTGCCGTTGTGTTCGACTGCGCGGGTACACTTCTCGAGAAACATCGCGTAGCAAAAGATATTGACCAAGGCAAGCTCTTGCATCAGATAGTATCCCTCAGTTTCATAGGGACGCGGCTGGACTACGTGCTTGCTGTGTTTCAGCTGGATGTTCCCAAAGACCTAGAAGGCGTGCCCACTGACTTGTCCATCGCTGATTTCTTGGACATCTACCACGTAGACCTTGTAGTTGTTTGCTCCAACGTCCCGGTTGCTGAAACGACGGTGTTACGCGCTGTTGCGCGGGATACAAAGAGTCGAGTAAAGGATCTAGTCGATGTGGTCGACGAAGTCAGCAAAAGTTGCAGCGCGTCGTACTTCACCGGCGCTGCGGCAATCGTTGATATTGAACAAGGCCATATTCCGTACGTTCTGGCCACATGCGGAGAACTCTTTGAGTCGGCGCGTCCTGTGATTGATGAACTCAAACGTATTGGGGGCGACATCTACGTAGCCTCAGGCGATGCGAAAAACACCCTCTATGCCCTCGCTGACCGCATTGATATTCCGCACGAGGACGTCAGGGATATCGCAACTCCGAGCGCAAAGGAGCAACTGGTCTACGAACTTAAGGAACAATACCGTTACGTCGTGATGGTGGGCGATGGGATCAATGACATCCCCGCATTGAGAGCCGCGGACCTAGGAGTTCTAACGGTACAACAGAAAGAGGAACGTCCCGCAACGCTCTACGAATCAGCCGATCTCGTAATAAAAGACTTAACGCTCTTGCCTGGCATATTAAAAAACATTATTACGAATAACGGTTATAACGGTACGGGGTCGAAGGAGGCAACACTTTAATGGCCGTCTTGATAGAAGTCGAAAACTTAGTCAAAACGTTCGGCGAATTTGAGATATTAAAAGGCATCGATTTCACCCTTGACGAGGGCGAGGTACTCGGAATCATAGGCAAGAGCGGGGTCGGAAAAACCGTCTTACTGCACGCCATACGAGGATTGAAAGAATACAAACCTACCAGCGGTAAAATCTATTACAACGTAGCGTATTGTCGAGACTGTCGACACGTCGACGTGCCCAGTCGAGTCGGACAACCGTGCCCCATATGTGCCCGAAAGATGCAATTCTTCCGAGTCGACGCGTGGGCAGACGAAGAGAGCGATTTGCAACGGGACGTGAGAAGCCGCGTTGCGATAATGCTACAGCGCACTTTCGCTCTTTACGGCGACGAACGCGCCATAGAAAACGTTATGAGGAGCTTCACAGAACGCGGGTACGGCGATTCTGAAGCAATTTATAAAGCATCTGAACTTATTGATCAGGTTAAGTTATCACATCGAATGATGCACATGGCGCGCGATCTCAGCGGCGGAGAGAAACAGCGGGTTGTTTTGGCGCGCCAACTGGCAAGATCGCCGATCATCTTACTCGCTGATGAACCGACTGGCACCCTGGACCGGAAGACAGCGGAGATCATCCACAAAATAATCCGACACGAGGCCAAAACGAACGATATGGCTGTGCTCGTTACCTCGCATCTTCCCGAAGACATTGAATCGATGGCTGACAGAGCAATACTGCTCGACAACGGGATAATCGCCAAGGAAGGCGCCCCGAAAGAAGTCGTTGATGAGTTTTTGAGCACTGTTGGGGAAATAAAGAAACACGAGATCGCCTCTGGCGACACGATAGTGAAAGTGGCCGAGCTTGAAAAGAAATACGTGACACTCGATCGCGGAGTGATCAGAGCCGTCAGCAACGTTTCGTTTGATATCCAAGAAGGGGAAGTCTTTGGCCTCATCGGATTAAGCGGGGCCGGAAAAACAAGCGTTTCCAAGATCATCGCAGGTGTGCTCGAGCCGACGAATGGCGAGGTGCGGGTGCGCATTGGGGATGATTGGGTGGACATGACGATGCCCGGACCCGACAACAGAGGAAGAGCAAAGCCGTACATTGGCGTGCTTTACCAGGAATATGACCTTTACCCCTTCCGCGACGTTTTGGATAACCTCACGAGTAGCATCGGCTTGGAACTTCCCGCTGAACTTTCCGAACACAAAGCGGTACAGACTCTGACGGCAGCCGGCTTCAGCGAGGCGACGAGCGAGAGCATCCTTGCTAAGCTGCCAGATGAGCTAAGTCAAGGAGAGCGGCATCGGGTGGCTCTCGCACAGGTGCTGATTCGAGAGCCCAACCTCGTCATACTAGACGAACCCACAGGAACGATGGATCCAATCACCAAGAAAGACGTGTCAAACTCAATTCTGACTGCGCGCGCGGAAATCGGCGAGACGTTTATGATCGTATCGCACGATCTCGATTTCGTTCGGGAGGTCTGCGACCGGGCCGCTCTCATGCGCGCGGGCAAGATCATCTCCATCGGGCCGACCGCGCAGGTGCTTGACGTTCTGACAGAGCAGGAGAAAGCGGCCAGCTGACGGACGCATAGTAGGCATGTGCGCCAAGTTCATCGTTCTTGATGGGAAACAGGTTGTGCTCGATCGCGCAACCCGCACGCTCCGCGATGCGTTTGAACTCACGAATACCCCCTACCGCGACGGCCTGCTTGTGGGCGTCATAAAGGGGAGAAAAACGCAAAAACTGGACGTCATCAAGGAATATGCGGTTTACACAAACAAAGGCGAGATCAGAATTGAGGTCGATGAACCGAGCCGGCGCCTTTGGCTGCGCACGTATGAAATATTTGTTGGGACCAAGGTCCACTGGTCTCAGCCCCAGATAGTATCAGCCGGCCCCGTTCCGAGCGACCTTGAGATCGATCGCGGTGAACGAGAATACGAGCGCTGGGATATTACATACAGCCTTGGCGGGTTTGATCAGACAAATACGTACCTTTCGTTTATAAAGAAGAGGCATAGCGCCGCGTATGGAACAAACGCCGTCGTTGGAAAAGCAGTCGCAGGCAGAAATGTCCTCGAAAAACTCGAGAATGGAGACGAAATTCAAAGAATCGAGCCGATTGAGCGACTCGAATATATCACCGACAAGTTCACGACCTCTGACTTTGACATCGAACTTGAAGATGGAATGGAAGTCTACACCTACTTCAAGGCAACGCTCTCGAGAGATGCGTCTGAGGGCGTAGAACACTTCTTGGCCCTTGCTAAGGACGGCTGCTATCGAGTGGATGCAGTAACAAACACCTATGTCGTTTCTACGCGCTTACACGGTCGATCGTCCCCCTTTGAAATGCTCGATGCGAGGAGCGAGGGCGCAATCACCGTCCGTACGTCTGGAAACGACGGTGGCAACGTATATATTTACAAGAGAGATACGCCCTCAAATTCTAGCCATTCGGTCATCGGCTATGTCAGCGAGGGGCTGGAGCTCGTCAAAATCGCGACGCCGGGGCAGAGATTGCGCGTGTGTACCGATCCCACCCGCATCATGTTGTTGGGCTTGCGCGTCGCGGCAATAGAGGAGGAGGTCAATCGATTAGGTATCTCTCTTGAGCGCGAAGGGTACGATGGCGAAGACGCCGTCGTTGTGCATCAATCGCCGCTCAACACGGTCGACATTCTCAAAGCTAGAAGTGTGAAAACGTTTGCAGTCCCACATGATAAGCTTGTTAAAATTGAGCTTTATGACGATCGTGCTCCTAAAACGGTAGCGTTCGTGAGGACGGTCACGGGTTTGAGAGATAATCCCGTAGGCTCATTGCAAGCTTACGTGAAATACGGCAAGACTATCATGTTCCGCGCGCAGACGGCAGAGAAGTTTGACATTGTGCCGGAAAACACGCCCACGACAAAAGTGAGCGCCGGCGAAATCGGTGTTTCAAATCGCTCCACTAAGTACGCAGGACTTATCGGAGTACGACTTGAAGATAACGAAAAGTACGGACCAACCGGTGAGCGGTTCAACAGCACCAACATCGTTGGGAGGATACTGCACACAAGCCCGCTTCAAAACGTGCGCGAAAATGAAACAATATACGTACACGAAGCTCTGTGATTTATATTGCTAGATAATTATAATATTAACCGCTGACATAATTACGTTACGAATGAGTGGTGCAATGGTATCAGATGAGATTACAAAAATGGTCGTTCTTGCAGACTCAAGCCCCATTTTGCCCAGCGAGCTGGCATTACGGGCCTATGAATTATCGACTGACGCCGTGGTGAAAGAGACGTGTTTCGGGCTCATTGTTACGGGATCAGAGAAAGCGGTCAATGAAACTATAGAAGAGCTGAGGAAACTGGATCCATCCGGGATTTTCGTCAAGGACCGCGGGTTCCCACCAGGCGATTCAAGAAGATGTCGCGCTGTTAGGGGGGGCGGCGCACGACCAGGCTTCCACCAGCTCGAGAAGGAATCTGCCATTCTTCCGAGCATATCGTACGGTTTAGAGACCATCGACGACCCAGTGGACGCGAAAGAACGAAAAACACGCGACAAGCTCAAGATCGACCGCTTGATCGAGATCATTGAAGAGCAATCAAAAGAGGATGTCAATGGCTAAAATACTCATATTTCCATCAAACAGTCTGATTCTATCTGATTTGGTCGCGCGATTCGGTCACGAGCCGCTTACGCTGATGCGCGTCATACGACGGAAAATAACGGAAGTCGGAATAGATAGCCCACCGATTAACGTCACACCAGAAGACCCGAAGAGAGGACTCAAATATGCGGCGGTCGACGTCCCTTCTGGTGTGCGCGGGCGGATGGCGCTTCTTGACCCCCTGATAGAAGAGGCTGAAGCCGCTATCATCGTTCACGAGGCCGATTACTCATTTGGATGTATGGGGTGCGCCCGAACGAATGAACTAGTCAAGTACATTGTTCGCAACAAGGATATTCCGCGCTTAGAGCTCGCATATCCGACGAATGACGATGAGGCGCGTGAATTCGTGCAAAAGATACGCGACTTCTGCGAGTCCTTGACCCACAAAGCGGAGGTACCCGCGTGACGAGAAAAATCAGGATAGCGCACCTCGCCTGTGGCTCCGAATACAGTGGGATCCAAAAAGAGATTGAACATGCTGTCGCGGCCGTGAATGCTGAGATTGTATATCCCGAAGTAGATACGGACACGATCAAAGACGCTGTACGCGAGTGGGGACTAGAAGTCGCCAGCCCTGATTTGCAGCTTATGATAGCGCGGGCCAAATCTATAGTCGAAGGTGGCTTCCCAGTCGACGCGGTGTTTATAACTACGTGCTTTCGATGCGCTGAAGGTGCCATAACGCGAAGCGAATTGCGGCGTTATATCCATGAGCGTGCAAATTTGCCAGTTATTAGCTACTCGTTTACTGAACGGACTACTGCGGAAACGCTCCTTACGCGGATGGAAGCTCTCGTGACCACCGCGCTGAGACGAACCTTGCTCGCGCGCGAAAAACAGACAGGATTAACTGCCGGCATCGACTCAGGATCGACCACCACAAAAGCAGTGGTAATGCGAGATAACGAGATAATTGGAGTTGGCTGGGTCGACACCACCGAAGTATTGAAGAGTGCCGAACTTGCGTATACGACAGCGCTGAAGATGGCAGGAGTAAACAAATCTGAAATTCAAGCGCTTGGGACCACGGGTTACGGTCGCTTGCTTGTCGGAGAAGCGATGAAGGCTGCGCTCGTTCAAGAAGAGCTCACCGTAAACTCGAAGGGTGCGGTTTATCTCGCAGAGAAACAAAAAGGACCCGCGACGGTCATCGACATTGGCGGCATGGATAACAAGGCTATTTCGGTCATGGATGGCATTCCCGGCAGCTTCACCATGGGCGGAATTTGCGCCGGAGCTTCAGGTCGTTTTCTCGATATGACCGCACGTCGATTGGGGGTCGACATCAGTGAATTAGGCCCCTTGGCGTCCAAAGGAGACCATAACCGCGTGACCATGAACAGCTACTGCATCGTTTTCGGAACGCAGAGCCTTGTCAACGCACTCTCGCTTGGAGCTAGCAAAGAAGACGTCGCAAGTGCGGCCTGCTACAGTGTCGCAGAACAGGTCTTCGACCAGCAGCTTCAAGAGCTAGAAATTGTTGAACCCGTCATCATGGTCGGTGGAACCTCGCTCATCAGCGGTCTCGTGGAAGCGATGCAAGACTTGCTCAGAACGAAAGTTGTGGTGCCTAAATATTCACAATACATCGGCGCAGTCGGATCTGCGCTACTCGCCAGCGGGTTTGTAGAATGAGGCCCCGATGAATCAAAACTCAGCGAGGCATCGCGCGAACCATCTACAAAGAGATTGCATACGACATGATCGATTCTGAAAAAGTGGCAGTAGAGTCTCCCGATACACAGGGGGCGCGGTTAATTGAAGAATTGACGTCTGACATCTTGTCTGACCTGGACGTCGCCCAATCGCTGAACAACATCAGAATCTTCATCGATCCCGACGAACCTGTGTTCATCTTATATGGTAAGCTTGCGATCTCACTTCCCGATATAAAGATCTCCGACGTCGCTACGATGACGCATACCGACGATGGATTGAAGCTGGATATCAAGAACGAACGGTACGTCAACGATCTGCTCGATAAGCTCGTTGCGCGATACGGCAAGGCCAACATTTTGCAGCTCGATCGGTACACCGTCCTTGTCGCGACCGACGACGATATTCCTGACGAAACCATCTATGAACCCACGACGGAGCTGAAGCGCAAAGTCATCGATTCAATACGGCGCGTCGCGCCCGAAGGCTACAGAATCATAAAGCACGACATTACGGATGACTACATCCTGTTCATAGCGTCAGAGGAGCCGATCAAACAGGAATGGATAGATCGGGGGCGCACGTTGCTTAAAGAGGCGGGATTGTAGGATGTTAGAGCCTCTCATGTACACTGGTGGTGTGTACCGACACGACGAGTTGATGGAGCTTGTTGAGGACCTCGGCGGCCACCTTCTGCAAAAGAACGTCATGCAGCTCGAAGTCGTGCTCTTGATACTCGTTCCAGCGGACGATATAAGCGCGGTAGAGCAAAAAGCGGCAGAGCTCTTAGGAACGATCACTAGAGCACCCCTCATCGGCACCGAAATCGCCGTTGTCGCACCGAGTCTCGCCTATCACCACATGCCCCATCCGACGTGCGATATCGCAGAGTATCTTCGAAGGAACGGCGCAAAGACGAATATCATTGGCCTGGCTCGAGGAGTGGGACGGCGCGCGGCACAGCTGACAAAGAGCGAGCGCGGGCTGATAAATGAGCACGATTTGGCGTTGTTTATTCTTGGAGATTTCCTGAGTTGCATAACAGACGTCAAATATCAGCTCTATGAGGATCTCGACGTCCCGATAATAGTAACTGGAGGCCCGGAATGCGAGGCAGTTCCCTACGCGTATGCATACATTGGGGGAATAGGACGACGCGCTAAAGGGTTTCACCGAGAATCTGAGTTCGCAATCCTGGATAACATCGTCGGAATGATCAGCAAGGCTCTAGATGAGAGACGCGAAGAGCTTGAGAAGGACCCACTATCGGTGAGCCCATTCCGCCTCATGGACGAGATCACACAACAGATTCCAGAAGTTGGCGAAAGCCTCTCTCCCACACCAATTACGATGCATTTAGACGGTATGCGAATTAAGCTTCCTTACGACGAGTACTATGAAAAAATACGGAATGTGAAATTCATTGAAGGCCCGACCCTCTCAGACGTAGCGGAAGTTAGACCTTCGTTTATGCGTGAATACCTTGTCTTAACGATCAAAACGAGATCGGTCGCGGGATTTGCTCTCTAGTTGAAGGCCGTCGGGTTGCACGCACCCGGCGCAAGCATACCGATTGCTGCTCGGCGATTTCTAGGCTGTCACGTCCCTATCGCATTGATCGTCCGAATTAGTTCCTTGAAGCTTGCTATCTCACGTCTCAACACTTCTTCACGCCTCAGGCCGATGCTCATCTCGCCATCAACTGTGAGTTCTTCGGGCCCTCGTCGCACAATTCGGTACACTCCATCGGCACGCAGCGCCGCCGTAGCGGCCTTGTCGTGCACCATTGCCCGACCAGGGATGATGACCGTCTCATTCATATCTGCCAAATCCAGCTTCTGAATGTCGTCGAGCGTGATGAGACAGGCGATCTCTTTTTCGGTGCTCACAACGTTGACGTTTGGCGCTATCCGCTGAAATATGGAACGAAGATACGGCCCGGCTACAGCTCCGGTGATTACAGTGGCGCGCTTCTCAGTTCTAGGAAGATGCGCTTCGGGATTGATTGCCACGTAGAAAGGTGACCCGATTTCAGGGTCCCATAACGGGGTACCGGTCACTCGCAGCTTGTAACGGTCGTTGATACTGCTAACTAGTTCCTTGAAGCTCTCCATGGGCTGAGATTCGATGTCGCGCATTATGGGCGCATTCCCAAGAATTAACCCTTCCTTCGTGTGATTCGCGAACCGCATCAAAATCAAACCCCGTGCACCCATGCCCTCGAGATCGTCACACGTTTTTCTGAGAACGTCGCCGTCGTTGACCCCAGGTACGATTACCGCGGCGGCATAAACGTCAGAGGACGCGCAAAAGGTCGAGAGGCATTGAAGTGAAGCTTCAGGGGTGGGGTCTGCCATATAGCGTTTGCGCAAGCCAGGATCGGTCGCAAAAACGGTAAATGACACTTCGCGCACGTTATTATTGATTAGCTTTTCAGCAGCTTCCGGGCTGTCGAATCCTTTGCCACTTGTGTACCCGAGATGGATCGGGACTTGGAGGCTGGCGAGCAACTCAGCCAGCTCGAGTAAATCAGGATAACAGCTGACGTCCCCCCCACCACTTATCGTGACCTTTTCAGGGTCTTTTGAACTCATCTTGAGTGTAGCGTGGACATCTTGCGCCACGCGTAAAAGTGGCTTAAACCCCGAGTACTTCTCTGCAATCGCTCTTCCGCAGTAGTCACAGCCCTCACTGAGGGGTGAACAGAAGCGGCACCCAAATGGCTTAAAGTCTGTTACCTTCTTAAAGTAGCAGTAACTGCAAAACCCGCGACAATCAACCCCGGGCTTCCCTCCCACGTCTGCGAGCAGCTCCATACGATCACCTATCCGCGCGGCAATTCCATTAACCAGTATTATAATTTAAAAAATATAAAAGTTTGCAAAAAATAAAAAAAAGAGGGGGTTAGAACGGATTTGGAAGTCCAATTTCCGCTCTTTCCGCCCTGGTCTTCTCAGAGCGATCCCACTTGTTCTGCGCGAGCCTCGTCAGCATTTCCATGCCGAACTTGCCGGGATCTATTGGCTTGGTCTCAAACAGGCCCATATCGACCGCGCTTTGGAACAGATCCTTTCCGACTTTGGTCCGCGGCATGACGGTCGACCACCCGTCAGGCGAGCCGATCGATCCCGTCGAGATGTCCGCAGTTCGCGCGGTCAGGTCGGGACATATATAGCAGCCCGGCTGAACGTAACTGTGGGTAAGTTTCACCGGGACTTCAACCCGCTCGCCCATATTTGACGTGACGATCATCTTGCCCTTTGAAACATCCATCTTTTGGACGTGCTCAATATTCACCTTGTGAAGCTCTTCGACGATCGCTTTAATTCCCGTGTAGCTGAAGTTCTCGGTGCAGAATATGCCGAGAAGCAGTGCAATTTTGTTAGGCAGATGACGCGCCCCAAACGGATAGAGCTGCATCTTTCGGACCGCATAGGTCAGGCAATGCATTCCTACCATCCCGATCTTATCGAGGCCGTTCTCACGTGCTGCAATCTTTAGCGCGTTGTTGAGTGGGCACAGCACGTATTTTGTGCCGGCCGCCGCGATAATCTCCTCAGGCGTCGTGGCGACGTATGGCTCCGGATTCCAAGGTTCGTCGGTCGGCATAGCGACGATCGCGCCTTCAATCACGCCGGTTTCAAGCGCGTGGATCAAAAGGGAGCTGACTATACCGCCGTCTTGTGAATACTTCTGAAGAGTCTTGTCCGTCGTCTTAACCGTCATAATGTCGAGGTACTTACCTAGAACCATTCACTCCACCCCCATGACGCGCTTCTCTATCATTTCAAACGTCGGCTCGAAGCTCCTCGGACATTGCGCATAGCACGCTCCGCATTTTATGCAGAGCTCCTGGTTGACGTGCGGGCGCCCGTAGTCCATGTCAATCGCCCGCGTTGGGCACGACATGGCGCAGGTGCCACACCCGATGCACAGTCCGTTTCCGATGATTTTTGTCAACAGGTCGCAGCCGCACGCAAATCCCGCAAGTTCGGCGAGGGGCTTCAAGTACTCTAGGTCCGCACCTACCGCCGCGAGTATCGTGTTAGCGATCACCTCTGGACCAGTAGGACACCCAGGAAGTGCGAAATCGACTTTAACGAGATTCGCTACGGGAACGAACGATTCGTGCGATGGCGTCGCCGCTTGTCCACCTACACTGTATCGAGTCACGCAGCCTGAGCTGGCACAACCGCCCATGGCGACCAAAAACGTCGAATTCTGTCGGATCTTGCGTATGTCGTCGACCTGTCTCTTGTCTTGCAGACAAATAGAACCGTGAACAATGGCAATATCCATTTGATCATCGGGGATCTGTCGTACGTCTGCAAGCGTGGTCTCATAACGATAGTCTATCGCGTCGAGCAAATCAAGAAGAATGTCGTAGTTGTCTACTAGCGATATAAGACATCCCGTACATCCACTCATCACTGCCGTTAGCACCTTCGGCTTTGCAGCAGCCATTTCCTTCACCTCCGCCTCCGCTTCTGCGGGCTTTACTGTTATCTCAGGTTGAGCGGCATCCGTTTTCTCTTCTGCAGCCGCAGGGCTGGCCGTCTGCATCTCCGCGATGTTTTCGGCGTCAGATTTCTTCTCTTTCTTCCAAAACGGGCTCATAAATACTCCTCTATTTCCTTTTGGATTAGCTCCATAGCATCAGGAATCGATCCTTTGACTTCTTCTGTAAGTCCAAATTCGATTTGCGTATGACGTTTCGGCTGGCACGCAATGATGGTGACATCACATCGTTCTTTCAAGTCGTTAAGTGGTGTTGACGTCTGCCAGCATTGATGGTCGGCGTAACGGTTCTCGTCGACGTCGTCTATTGAAAGCTTCTTTAGCTCTCCTGGAGCGCCACCGAAGTCAATCGAATCAACCAGCACGAGCTTCTTGCATTCAAAAATTCCAAACAAGAAGTACCCTCTGCCGATGTCGACGACCTTCAGTCGAGTTGCGGCATTCAATTTCTGCTTTAGAACAGGAACTAAGGACGTCGCGAAGCCGTTGTCACCGTACAGTGGGTTTCCACAGCAGGCGATAACCGCTTCAGCATCGCAAATCGATTCGCTCACTTTAGATCATCTTGTTCTGAATGATGGCTTTTTCTGGATCCAGCACGATCATATGCGTTGCACACGAGTTGCATGGATCGTACAGCCGTACTATGACTTCCGCGAACTTGTAGTGGTCCCCTTCTATTGCTTTGCTAATCGTTGGATAATTCCACGTCGTCGGAACGATGCAGTTGTAGTAAGTAATCCTGCCGTCCTTGACCCGCGCCATGTGAACGTTCGAGCCACGAGCTGCTTCGTTGATTCCGATTCCAAGTTCGTTGTCGCCGCGACCGGCACACGCTTCCTTTGTTACGCCGCTCGTATTGAGCTCATCGAGGAGGTTCTCTGCTCGATGAACAAGCGTGCCTTGTTCACGCTGCCGAGCCTTTTGGATCGCCAGTGCGCCCTTCTCAGTGAATCCCTTGAACGTGACCGCACGCGCGCGAGGGCCGACTTCTACGGGTTCGCCGCCAACAAGGCATATCGTATTATTTGCCTCTTGCCCTACTTCAAGCGAGCTGTACCAGTTGTTCGGCTGTTCCTCATTGAACGTTTCCCACGGGAATGCCTCTCTGTCCCCGTAAGTCAAGTCTGAAGCAAACACGTCGTAGTCGTGCAGCCCCATATCAGACGGATAGTCAGAGTCCTTGATCAGCCCCATCATGAAGTCAGTCTGTTCGTTTGAAAGCTGCTCGTAGGTTCGCAGACTCATCTGCAATTTCGCTCTTGCGAGATCGCTTATGTTATGTTCCATGCCGCCTATGACGATGTCAGGCGCATGCAGGCCCTCTCCGCCGACCACATCAATGATGTTCTGGGCGATTTTTCTCATTCCCTGACAGCGCTTCATGGCGTCTGTGTAGACGTTTTTGTCAAAGCCGACACCGCACCCGAAATCCGGGAAAATCAAAATGTTATGAAGCGGATGGCTGTGCATCTTGTTAGCAATGGCAGCCAGTTCTCGTAATATCATGCCGTCCTTTGGTGGCTCAACACCGATTGAGTCCTCCACAGCCTCTACCGAAGCGCACGAGTGAGAGATAGGGCAGATGCCACAAATCCGCGACGTTGCCAGTGGGGCGAACTCCATCGGCTTGCCGATAAGGAACTTCTCAAAATTCCTGACCGGTGTAATGCTGAAGTAGTTCCCTTTTTCCACTATGCCATCGTCGTTTGTCTCTAGAACTAACTTGGCGTGCCCTTCGACACGAGTACACGGCGAGATTTCAACTACATTGGCCAAACTAGTAACCTCCTTTTGGTGCATTTAGAGAGATAAGATGAATTTTATTGACGCTAATAGTATAAAATCTAGACCGTTCTGGGGCTTTTTTTGCAGGGAGTATGGCAGGCAACCCCCAACCCCCCTACATGAATATTTCTAATTCACAGACGTATGTGCACAAACAAAGCCGTTTTTGACTATTTGAGGCATTTTTCGATTCATCCCTCTTGTTGCAGAATTCGCTTCGATCATCGCTGCCCGATCTTCACTATTTAACGAACGCTTTAGTGCTTGACGCTACGATACCTCATGAAATTTAGCTGCCAGCTTGCAAGCAGGATTCATTTCTTGAGGCGCGACCGTAACAGAACGTCTACTCTTGATAGGGTGCTCATCACTTCGACCGCGCTGGTTGTCGCCTTTCGATTCTTCCCTTACACGACTAGACATCTTTGAAGAGGAAGACAGGATTGGGACGCAAATGCGCTGCATGCGCAGAGCGGTCCTCCTCATCAGTCCAGGTCATTTTTCGTACGAAGTATGCTGTCAAACTCAACTCCCGTCTCGCGCAAAAAACTCGTAACGATTTCGATTACCGTTGCCAAAGTATAGTCTTCGTCGTCAAACTCCCCGCTTTGTTCAAGCAAGAAGCCTATATCGTCGTCGCTTGCGTTGCCCAGACGCAGAACACGCGAACCCTCAACCTCACACGCGCCCGTGTAGAGTCCATCTCCGTCACCATCAGTGATTCCAACAATCGGAATGCCAGCCCGCGATAAGATGTCGCCGCAGATTGATGTGGTATCGTCTCCGACAGTAATCGCACAAATCGTTGTTTCATTGACAGATTCCAAGGTTTCGTCCGCGCGGTGGTTGACAAATGTCACTGAACCACGTTGTAACGGGCGCGCAGGCACCATCGAACGTTGAATGCACGCTTCGTTACTCGCTCTGAGGTGTCCGGTCTTAACATAGACGGTGCTCAAGTCAATATTGCCAATCTTCTCAAGCCCGTGGGCTTTCATAGCAACGCCTGCAATGTCGACAATTCTGCCTCGTTGCACGATGACCGCAACGTCCTCATCAACCACGGTCCCGACGACCATTCCCTGCACCAACAACGGTTCTCCTGGCCTAGCGCCATAGATATGTCGCGTAACAACTTCATCGGTCTGCTCCACGGACAACCCTCTTTTGTGCTTTTTGACGAGCTTAAGCGATAGACGATCCGACAAATTCCTAGCGACGTACTGAACGTCGCGGGACGTGTCCCCGTCAGCGCCCCGCCAAAGGATAACACTGCCGTCGATTAAGCCTGGTCGCTCTACGTGGATAACAGAACGTCGCACGCGCGACGATACTATCTGGCCGAAGACGCGTCCTGTTTCAGAAGTTTTGCCACAGTTGGCAAGGACAAGTACCTCTTTGTCTAAAACGCGGTTGAGTGCATCGCTTGTGTGTATATTTTGAGAGGTGTCAACGAACGTCAGATGCTTATCTAAGGCTGCGACGCGGGCCATTGTACCTCCAGCGAGCACACGCAATGGCCCAAGGGCCCGCAAAGCGTCTACGATATCAGCGATTTTTCCAGAGTCTATGAGTTCAGGCCCGTGAATTACGAGTCTGATGTCAATAGCAGGGTGATTTAGGGCCCGCCCAGGCGGCACGGTCTCTTGCATAACTATAAACGGTCGTCCTCGGCGTGTGAAATCACGTCAATGTGGCCGTAATACGACCAGTCTAAGACCCAGTGTGGTCAGACTTGCAAACCAAATTCGTAGCGTCAACAGTTATTCAACCGTAACGCTCTTGGCGAGATTGCGCGGCTGATCGATCTCGGCGCCGAGGTACTTAGCTGCATAGTACGCGAGTAACTGGAGCGTGACCGCAGCGAGCATCGGCGAGAACAATTCATCGACATCCGGCATCTTGATCACAGAGTCCACATATTTGACGATCTCGTTGTCAGATGCGTTCGCGATCGCAATGACGTAGGCGTTTCGCGCCTTTACCTCTTTGATATTGCCGAGCGTTTTGTAATATGTCTTACCTTTCGGCACGATGGCGATGACGGGGGTGTCCGCGGTGATAAGAGCAAGTGGGCCGTGCTTTAGCTCTCCTGCCGGAAATCCCTCAGCTTTGATGTAGGAGATCTCTTTCATTTTAAGTGCGCCTTCGAGCGCGATGGGATAGCTAAGCCCACGTCCGATGAAATAGCAGCAGTCCGCTTCGCAAATTCGAGAGGCAGTTTTCTCGATGCTGCTAATGTTGTCAAGAAGTGACTCGATCAGGCCCGGCACCGACTTCATTGAGGTTATGATGTTGCGTGACGTCTCAACGTCGATGAGCTTCTTCAATCGCGCCACGTAGACGCCGAACATGTAAAGCGTAAGTATCTGCGCCGTAAAGGTTTTTGTGGCCGCGACGCCAATTTCTATTCCCGATTTCGTTAGCAGAATTTCATCGGCTTTTCGCGTAATCGTGCTGCCGACCACGTTGGTTATCGCGAGCGTGAGGTAGCCTTGCGACTTTGCCTCGTTCATCGCAGCGAGCGTGTCTGCGGTCTCACCTGACTGACTGATGCAGATTGCGAGGGATCTTGTGCCCGACAAGAAGTTGTTGTAGCGAAACTCAGAGCTGTATTCTACCTTGACCGGGATTCGCAGCAAATCCTCGAGGGCATACTTTCCGAGGATCCCGGCGTGGTATGAAGTCCCACACGCAATGATCGTAATGCTTTCAATATTCTTAATCTCATCTTCGAGCGGGCGAAGTTCCTTAAAATCGATGCTACCCTCGAGCTCGCACAAGCGATCCTCCATGGTCTCCCGCAACGCCTTCGGTTGCTCGTGGATCTCCTTGAGCATAAAGTGCTCATAACCCCCTCGCTCCGCGTCTTGGATGCTTCCTTCGGCGAGAGTCACGGTCTTCTCAACACTCAAACCTTGTAATGTTGATACGGTCACGCTGTCTCTGGTAAGACGGACGATTTCGCCATCGTTAATGTATATGACCTTATTCGTGTATTTCCTGATTGCTGGAATATCACTCGCGAGGAAGTTCTCTCCATCTCCCAATCCCACGATCAGTGGGCTATCCTTTCTCGCGGCAACGATGACGTCCGGTTCGTTGTCTGATATGACCGCAAGGGCATATGAGCCTTCGACGCGCAGCAGCGCCTCCCGCACGGCGCGTTCAAGGTCGCCATTGTAGCAGTCTTCACAGAGGTGTGCTAACACTTCAGTATCCGTGTCAGAACTGAAAATGTGGCCTTTGCTCGTAAGTTCATCTTTCAGAGCTTGAAAGTTCTCGATGATGCCGTTGTGAACCACGGCGAAACTGCCACTGCAGTCGGCGTGTGGGTGTGCGTTGGTGGAAGATGGAATCCCGTGTGTAGCCCAGCGGGTGTGACCGATTCCAACGCAGGCATTGTTGGTCAAATCTAAAATATTTTCAAGATCAGAGATCTTTCCTTCTGTTTTCGTTATATCAATTTCCGCGCCATTCAGCGTGGCAATGCCTGCTGAGTCATAGCCTCGGTACTCGAGCCGTTTTAGTGACTCAACTATGATTGGCGTAACGCTTCGGTTGCCGATACATCCAACTATGCCGCACATTCAACCGTCTCGTTGAAATTGTTTCGAAAGGCCCCAAACATAGGCAGTCGTGATGATCTATAAAAGTTGCGATTTTTGCTCTTGCTAATTCATTCTGGATTGGCAGCTCATATAGCTGTTGCTGGCGAACAGCGTTGAGCATTTATCTATTATTTGTTTAATATTTGTCTGTGTCCCGATCTGCATAGCTTTTTATCGGAAAATGACTTACCCAGCACAACATGAAGGTCTTGTTAGTAGGTTCAGGCGGTCGTGAACACGCCATGGCGATGGCCATTGCCCGGAGCGTTGAAGAGCCGACGCTCTACGCCGCAATGAAGTACAAAAACCCAGGCATCGCCCAATTATGCGAAGAGTACCTCCTCGTCAACGAAACTGACTTAGAGAAGGTGGCAGATTACGCCCACTGCGCCGATCTGGTAGTGATCGGGCCTGAAGCGCCCCTGGCAGAGGGGCTCGTGGACGTGCTCGACCATCGCGGTGTGCGCGCTTTTGGACCTACGCGACAGGCAGCTGCAATCGAATCAGATAAGGGGTGGACCCGCTCTTTCATGTCCGAAAAAGGCATTAGAGGATGCCCTAAGTACGCACTGTTCGACGATTTAAGTGATGCAGATCGCTTCATCAAAGACAACATCGATGAAGAAGGGTTGGTGATCAAGCCAGTTGGTTTGACTGGCGGAAAGGGTGTTGTAGTCATCAATAGCTATTCTGAGGGCAAAGACTACCTAAAAACGCTTCGAGGGCCTGTGGTTATTGAAGAGCGCCTTTCTGGCGAAGAATTCACGGTGCAAGCATTCGTTGACGGAAGCGTGTTAGCACCCGCGCCAGCGGTTCAAGATCACAAGCGTGCCTTTGAAGGCGACCTCGGACCCAACACGGGAGGTATGGGTTCGTACACAGACAAGTCCGATGTCCTACCTTTCATGAATAAAGACGACTATGGTGCTGCTGTAGCCATAATGCAAGATACGATAAACGCTCTGAAAAGTGAGGGTATTACGTTCAAGGGTATCTTGTACGGCCAATTCATGCTTACGCGAACTGGACCCATGGTCGTGGAGTTCAACTGTCGATTCGGGGATCCAGAGGCTATGAACATTCTTCCACTCCTCAAATCCGACTTCATTGAGCTCGCAGAATCGGCTGTTGATGGCACGTTGAAGCAGGCCGACTACGAACTTCGTGCCACGGTCTGTAAATATATTGTGCCGGCCGGTTATCCAACGAACCCCAAGCCAACTGAGATCACCATCGATACGGACCACATCGATGCCTCGCTGTTTTATGCAAGCGTCAACGACCGCGACGGCGCGATCACCACCACCACATCTCGAGCTTTGGCAGTCCTCGGGGTGGCAGAGACAATAGAAGATGCTGAGCACCAAGCAGAGCGGGCACTTCAGTTTATAAAGGGTGACGTATTTGCGCGGCATGACATCGGGAAAAAAGAGCTGGTACAGAGTCGCATTGAGCACATGAAGCGCATCAGGGACGCGTAGCTTAGAACTGCGCCCCTCAAAGGATTCACAATGAAGGATCTTATTTCTATCGGCGATTTGACGAAAGGTGAAATCTTCGAGATCATCCAGCTTGCCATCCGCCTCAAAGGAGAACGATCAAAAGGGATATTCCCGAACGGTTTAGAGCACAAAACTCTAGGGATGATATTTGAGAAACCCTCAACTCGAACGCGAACGGCGTTTGAGGTTGCGGCGGTCGAGTTGGGCGGGTACCCAATCTACTTGAACTGGAATGATCTTCAGTTGGGACGAGGGGAGACAACTGCGGATACGGCGCGCGTGCTCTCGAGGTATCTGAGCTGCATCGTCATGCGAGCGAACAGCCATTTAACGGTCATAGACATGGCCAAAAACGCCTCAGTGCCCGTGATTAACGCCCTTTCAGATATCGAGCACCCGTGTCAGCTACTCGCAGACCTGATGACGATTTATGAAAAGAAGGGGGCGCTCAGCGGTCTTAAACTCGCGTGGATTGGTGACGGAAATAATGTCTGTAATTCAGCAATACTGTCCTGCGCGCTGATGGGGATGCGCGTTGATGTCGCATGCCCCCCCGGTTATGAACCGGACGGCGAGATTCTGCGCAGAGGTCAGCAGCTGTCCGCCGTGAGAGTTCTTCGCGATCCGCTCGAAGCCGCCTCCGCTGCCGATATTTTGTATACGGACGCCTGGGTTTCTATGGGGGACGAAGCAACTTCTGCACTGCGTGCGCGCGCGTTCTCTGAGTACCGCATTGACACCAAGGTGCTCAATGTAGCGAAGAGCGACGCGATCGTTCTCCACTGTCTGCCCGCTCACCGGGGGCAGGAGATCACTGATGAAGTCATGGATGGACCACATTCAGCCGTTTTTGATCAAGCGGAAAACCGATTGCACTCCCACAAGGCCTTACTGTTAAAGCTGCTTCGTTAGTTACCACGGCTCCTTTTTCTTGCCAAGCTTAAAGCCAATAAAGTTGACGGCGAGATGCAAGAGCGGACTTAAGATCAGGACGACGACAATTATTGGGAGCGTAAAGTTGAGGGTGAACCAACCGGTAAAAAAAACATATGTGAGCACCCACGCGCCGATCACAAAGTCGAGCTGATCGAAAACGGGCAGCGGAGCCCCCCTTTCCATCCTTAGCCGTCTCTTGAAGAAGCTCTTGGTGAGGTCTCCGAGCATCGCCCCTAGTGCTAAAGTGACTACCACCAGAACAGGCTCAAATGAGGGCACGCCGATCCGCGTGCTGTTTTTGATGAGTTGCAGGAGCAGACCCACTGCGATTCCCGACAACGTCCCGCCGATTAATCCTCTAAACGTCTTGCCCGGTCCAAAAACCCTTCTTCCGTCGACAAAGTTCCGACCGAAATCGAGAGGAGTTTTTCCCGCAAATAGGACGGCACTCGAATTAGGCACATACGCAGGAAGCATCAGCCACAGGGCATCAATAATGAGCACAAGCATTGCATTGCGAAAGGCGCATCATACATATTAAATCTGTCTCCGGCGGTCAAATTGGTCCGTAATCGTGAGGAGCACGGTGCAACCGCCGCTGTGCACCCACACCTCAAAGCACAAAATAATAATAGTAACAAAATAAAAGCTTTATCAGGAAACGCTGGAGAACTGCATGTCAATTTATGAAGCGCCTGTCATATTACCTAAGCGGACGACCTCCTTGTGCCACGAATGTCTTAAGCCGATTGAAGCTACCATCTACGAGAAGGACGGCCAGGTGTGGATGGCCAAGAGATGTCCTGAGCATGGCATATTCGACGAGTTGTACTGGTCCAGCGCAGAGATGTACCACAAGGCTGAGCGCTTTTCGTACGCTGGAAAAGGGGTACAGAACCCGCAACTTACGCTTCACGATGCATGCCCACTCGAATGCGGCCTCTGTGATGCCCATCTCACGTCCACGTGCCTCGCAAACGTGGATGTCACCAACCGGTGCAACTTGCGCTGCGAATGGTGTTTTGCTAATGCTCACGCACAGGGGTACGTCTATGAACCTACGTTCGAGCAGCTCACCGATATGCTTACAACGCTGCGCGAAGAACGACCCGTCCCGACGCTTGCGGTGCAGTTTTCGGGCGGCGAACCAACGCTGCGGGACGATCTCCCCGAGATCATTAGCAAGGCAGTTGAACTGGGTTTTATTCAGACCCAAATTGCCACTAATGGCATCCGGCTTGCAAAAGATGAGACCCTCGCAGGCACGCTTAGACGCGCCGGGCTGAGCACAGTATATCTTCAATTCAACGGCGTATCCAAGCAGACCGACAGGTTCATCGAGCTAAAAAAGAAAGCCATCGAGAACTGCAGAGATGTCGGCCAGGGCGTAGTGCTGGTTCCTACGATCGGTCGCGGGCTAAATGACCACGAAGTCGGCGAAATAATCCTTTTTGCAGCTCAAAACGTGGACGTAATCAGAGGGGTCAACTTTCAACCAATGGCGTTCACTGGCGCTGCGAACGATTTGGCACCAGCCGTGCGAAACGCACAGAGGTTTACGCTACCTGACCTCGCGCTTAACATAGAACAGCAGACGGGCGGACAAGTAAAGGCTGACGACTTTTATCCCGTGCCGTGTGTCGTATCGATCTCAAAACTCATTGAGGCGTACACAGGAGCGCCGCAGATCGAGTTTAGCTGCCATCCGCACTGTGGCATCGCCACTTATTTGTTCGTCGAGGACGGGAAGCTTATCCCGATAAACAGATTCGTGGACGTTGACAAATTCTTTGAGCTTACCCAGAAGATTGCGAACAAACTGAATAATGGCGGTGTGCTGCGCAAGCCGGCAGCGCTTATGCGAGGACTGCTAGCACTAAATTCGGTCGTCAACGAGGAGAATCAGCCGGAATCCATTCACTTTAAGGAAATGATTAAGACGGTCTTGCTGACCCACGACTACAAAACGCTCGGAGACTTTCACAAGCATACCCTTTTCATCGGCGGCATGCATTTTATGGACGCTTACAACTACGATGTGGAACGGGTCAAACGTTGCGGTATTCACTACGCAGTCCCTGGCGGACTAATCATCCCATTTTGCGCGTACAATAGTGGCCCCTGCTACCGAGATGCCATCGAAAAGAAGTACAGCATCCCGCTCGAGGAGTGGGAGCGTACGCGTGGGAAGCTGCTACTCGAACCACTCACGTGAACACGAATAGCCCGGCACGGATTCGAACCGTGGTCGTGAGATCCAGAGTCTCACATGATTGACCGCTACACTACCGGGCTATAGCTACTTTCTATACGAGCGCAAAACTGCTCATCCGAGCGGCGCGCGCTGCTACCTACAGTCACGCACGACCATATATTTACTTAACGAAAGCTGCTAACACCGTGGTGTTGTGAAGGCCCTAACACACTCGATTTTCGCTTTCGCTTTCTGCATCGTCCTTAGCGAGATCGCACTCCCCCCGGCCGCGACAAACAAGTTGTTCTTGCTGCTGTCTGCCACCGTTTCGCTGCTGCTGGCGTCACTTCCTGACGTCGACGCGCGTCTGCCGCTACGACTCATCGGTCACAGAAGTGGATTTTCCCACTCGATCTTCACCGCAGCGGCGTGCGCATGTCTTTCCTACGTCCTGTTCTCGCCATACCCGCCATTCGATCTAATCGTCATACCCGCTGTCATAGCGGCCATTACAAGCCATATCCTTCTCGATTCGCTGACGGTGTCAGGCTGTCCGCTGCTCTGGCCGCTTAGCCGTCACCGTTTTTCGGCGCACCTATGCAAGTACGACAGCCCTTTGGCTAATACATCAATCATCCTGTTCTCCTGTGCCGCAATCGTCGCCTTCGTGCTTTACGGGTAGGGGGGCTCCTTCTTCGCGAGCTAATCTGTGAAATGTGGGACTCAGGGTGGCCGCAAGCAGGCTCGAACTATGGTGACTGAAGTTTTGTGGAGCAATCTTCGGCGAACAACGCAGAACAAAATATTAAAGTATTCGAAAAACCAATTTTATGTGAGGATTCAAATTGTTCCCGTCAAAGAAGGTTCAAAATCTGGTTGGTTCCAAGATCCAAGTAGAGATGAAGGGCGAAAAATGCGTGCTCGAAGGCCTATTGATGAGTGCAGATGACTATCTAAACTTGCATCTCACGAACACCACTGAAGTTGTTGATGGACAAAAGTCCCGAGTTCTGGGATCGGTCGTACTTCGCGGCAACAATATCATTCTTCTAAACCCTGTAAACGACTAGTCCGGAATTACCTGAACCTGCTTTGAGAGAACAGCCGATGCTCCAGTGGTATATTGTCTAACCCCCCTGTGATCGCAGCTGGGTCGCTCGATACCCGAGAAAGGTGCTAAACCGTGAACGCTACACTAAGCGAAAAAAGCAAGCACGAGCTACTCTTAGCGCAAGGCAAGATAGCGCCGTGTACAGGATGCCACGAAGTATGTACTCCAGAGTACTGTTCGCTGCTCGATGAGTGGCTAGAACTACTCATGTAACATGCGGCCCGGGCTTTGACGTGTTCCGTCGAATGACGCAGGAAGCAAGTCTCTATTTTGGCGTTTTCTCGCTAGGAGCCACGAATTCATTTGCTTGAGGGCAAACCGGCCTCTATTGTAACGATCACCGATGCGTAACTGTGGTTTCTTCCGAGGTGCGAACCAAACTGCGTTCGATTTCAGTCCTCGATTAACAGATACTTTTTTCTAGAAAAACGCGACTCACAGTTGTTAAACACGAAAAACTGGCGTCGGCTGCGACTTATTTCACAACGTTGAAATACTTTAATCGCAAATATTACTATGGGACTTATTTTTGGGAAAACGCGACCGAGAGCTGGCCAAAAACGTGGCGAAATGCTATTATGGCTTAGATGACGGAGATTGTGAGATCGAAGTCATTGAGAGTCTTGACAGCAAGATGCCGAATGTCAGCTTCATAAACGAAATAAGGAAAGAGCTGCAAGTGTGGTGGCCTCGCAACATCGGCATGAAATCTAAGGTCGCGCGCTTATCTGAGTCAGATTTTGTATACTGCATCAACGAGCTTCGCGCGAGAAACGGATCACCCCCCATTTCCTCAGACGGGACGTTGCACAAGAAATGGATGGAATGTATGGCATCAAATGAGCCGCACGTATATCTCGTCGCGATCCGAGGAGAGAAAACCAAGTTCGTTTTGGTGAACACGCAAGTTCACTCCCGGAGCAAAGCCTAACTTTTTTAAAGATATACGGCCTCCCCTCTGCATTCGCTGAAGACGTTGATGATTGTGACGATCAGGAGATCGTGTGAGTAGTATAGAAGAGCAAATCAGCGAAATAGAAACGGAGATACGCGAGACACCATACAACAAAGCGACACAACTCCACATCGGTCGTCTAAAAGCGAAACTTGCGCGGCTTAAGGATAAGCGAGAGCCGAGGGGTTCGCATAAGGGAACTGGGTTTGCTCCACGAAAGTCCGGTGATGCTACCTGTGTGTTAGTTGGATATCCGTCCGCGGGAAAGTCAACCCTGCTAAACGCGCTCACAAACGCAAAATCGCCAGTTGGAGCTTACGATTTCACGACACTGAATGTCATCCCTGGTTCTATGGTGCACAAAGGAGCGCATATACAAGTCTTGGACGTACCTGGACTGATAGGCGGCGCAGCAGTCGGAAAAGGTAGAGGAAAAGAGATAATTTCAGTTGTGAGAAGCGCGGACCTAATATTGATCGTGGTCGACGTTTTTAGTGAATATCAAGTCGAAATAGTCAAAAAAGAATTGCATGACGCAGGAATCAGGATAAATCAAAGCCCTCCAAACGTAGCGATAATCAAGAAACCTCGCGGGGGGGTTATGATTAGCGGGACTCCCAATGCTGCTGAAATCGACGAAGCTACGATAAAAGCGATTTTACATGACTTCAAGATCCACAACGCGGACGTCATTCTCAAAGAAGACATCAGTGTCGATCGATTTGTCGATGCCCTAATACCGGGCAGACTTTTCGTACCTGCAATAACGGTTGTAAATAAGATAGATCAGTCTTCTGAGTCACCAACGTTCGGGGACGTTCACATTTCCGCAGAGCACGGCATCAACATCGAAGGCCTAAAAGACCTGATCTTTGAAAAACTGAGATTCATACGGGTGTACCTAAAACCCCAGGGCAAAGCGGCAGATATGGAAAACCCACTGATTTTGCGCCGCAACTCCACGATCGAGGAGGTCTGCAACCTAATGCACGCACGCATCTCCAGACGATTCCGATACGCGCATGTGTGGGGTGCGAGCGCGAGACACGCGGGGCAGCGCGTCGGGCTAAACCACGTGCTCTTGGATAACGATACTGTTACCCTGGTAGCCTCCCGCAATTACTCGTAGGCTCTGCTTTCCAAAACTCGATTCTGCTCGCGCGCTAAGATTTGAGCAGGAGTTTAGCGTCAAAAAGGTCCTAGCTAGATTTTGTCGCATTACACTAAGCTTATATCGGACAAATAAGCCATGTTGAACCAATGGAGCTCCACATTGGGGAGACGTTCAGCATCGACCCGGGGTATCTTGTAACTGAACGAAGCGCCGTTATCGGCCAAAGCGGAAGCGGCAAAAGCTATCTCGTCAGTGTGATCTGCGAAGAACTTGCCGCGAGTAATCTCGGATTCGTCGTGATCGATACTGAAGGAGAATACGCTGGGCTCTCCGGTTACAAGAGCATCGATGTAATTGATGAGATTGAAGGCATTTCGACCGACGAAGAGCGGGTCCGAAAAATCATCGAAGAGTCAAAAAGAATAGTCCTCGACGTTTCCGAGACTGATCCAAAGGTCATAGATAAGTTTTTAGGAAGCGTCTATCAAGTCGCCACCGACATGTTCCGAGAAGGGCGTGATCGGCAGAACCCTTTCTTAGTTGTCGTCGAAGAGGCTGACATTTACGTTCCGCAGAGAGGACGCGGACTCGATATCTTGCAGGTAATGAGCAGAAGAGGCAGAAAGCGGGGCCTTGGTATTCTTTTTGCGACGCAGAGGCCTGCTTTGGTCAACAAGAACGTTTTGAGCCAGTGCAACAACGTGTTCATCGGAAAGCTGACGTTAAGAAACGATATCGATTCGGTGCGTATATTTTTCTCCTCGATGGATGATGCACGCCAGCTGACAGCACTTGAACCGGGACAGTTTTACGTCCAAGGAGCTATCGCTGATCCTTCGTTCATCAAAGTGCGGCAGCGGAACACGCGCCACGGAGGGGCGACCCCCACCATTCAACGTCAGACCGAGCACGCATCGGATCTCAAACCGCACGGTGGCGTTCGCGCAGCACAGGATTTGGACAAGGCCGAGCACATGCGAGCGCGACTTGCTCTTAATACGACGACGGGAAGTAAGAAGGTTGATTATATATCATTCGACGAAACCAAGCTCCTCAGCGCCTTAAACAGTCACAAGAAGCACAAGCACTTGAAGTTCTTCGGCAGGAATGAGAGAGTCAATGACTTCAACCTGCTGATGTTGCCGATATTCTCGGTTTCCGTTCGAGAGATGAAGAAACGACTCTTAGGCGTGAGGTTCAACGACTACACTATCTTGATTGATGCCATTACCGGGGATATCTTAAGCCCTAACGGCGAGCGGCGGCAGTCTAAGAACCTACACCTTCTCGCAGACCTCAGCCTAACGCAACTGAAAGTGATGGATTTTATATTGGACAGCAGCGGCACCACCTATGCGAAATTGCGCGAAGCTCTGCCCGATAAGAACGTCAAATCGAGCTTGAAGAAGCTGGAAGAACGGCGCCTGATTGGCATAAAGGATGGGCTCTATTTCTCCCTCTATGACATAAGTTATCCAAAAACCCTCGTTTCAGAGAGCACTGATGGTTTAAAGCTTAGAGAGGGTCGCGCAGAAGATGTCATAAAGCCCAGGCTGTCAAAGCAACAACTCAAAGGACTGATACGAGGACTGTATCCTGGCTGTGAGGTGACTGATGCAAATATTATATACTCGCCGGTTCTTGAGGTCTTGTACGCGGGCGAGTCCTCAAAAAGACGTGTGAAAATAGACGCGTTGACTGGAAAGATTTTGCATAGCGCGTAGAACCTTATTCGATGCTCTGCCCGATTATGCGAATAGAACTGTTCTTCATGCGGTTTCGCGCTGATACGTTTATCAAAAGAGGAGTTATCGACTCGACCATAGATGACGCTTCAAGCGGTCCGGCATCTAAGGGAGAAAGCCCCTTTATGTCCTTTATCAGCCCCATAACGGTTTCTTTCGGCTGTTCAGAGCCACACACGAGAACGTCTAGGCCGAGCGCATCTTTGAGATCAAGCAGGCGTGCCGCAGGCGTTGTGTGAAACGCTGAAACGACATCATTGTTCGAAAGAATGGCTTGTATCTCGACGGCAGCGCTTCCATACTTATCGGCGGGCACGTAGCGCAAGAACCCATCTCTTGTCATTGGCACGACCGGAGATACGACTATTGCGTTACCCTCTAGCTGATCTTTGATCGCAACCGCCGTCGGGATCGCAAACTGATACTGGAGCGCAAGCACTACTACATCGCTTTGTATTATGGCTTGAGCGTTTTCTTCCCCGTACAGTTCGCACGTAGTGCCTTCCTTGAGTAGTCGCGATTCGCAGGAAATTGCCGCTTCCTCAGCTTTTTCAGCGCTTCGTGATCCTATGACCACGTCGTGTTTTGGAGCCCAGCGAAGCGCTAGCCCCTCTCCGATGTTTCCCGTGCCACCGAGCAAAGTTATGCGCATTGAAAAACCCGTTTGGATAGATTAGCAAAGATGCGTTTATAAACCTTTGTTCCACTGTGACCATCGTATCTGCAACGGTGCGGCGCCTTGAATACGCCCGACGTTACAAAAAGTTACAAAAACATCAAAACCGCAGCAATTCGATGCAAAACGCCTTCATAATAACGAGATTTTGTGGCTCTGACGCCTTATCTTAAACAAGAAAAAGAAGGATCCCGTGTAGGGATCAAATACGCCTCATCAGCAGGTATATCGACCCAGCGACAAGTGCCGGTATTCCGAGCCCAAGCAGTGAGAATTCTAGAACGGACTGCGGCGGTGAGCTTGCAACGCTCGTTTGAGCGGCTGGAACAGATAGTCCAGGCACCGAGGCATTGTCTGGCATTTCAGACGCACTTTTCGCAGCTATCAGGGAATTCGAGCCTGAGCTGCTTGACTGACCGGATGTCTGCTTGGAAGCTGCTACAAGACGGGGCGTCGAGGTGGCCTTTGCCTTCGTGGGGGCTGTTTTTGTCAGCGATGGCGTTGGCGTCGCGTATTTTACCGTTGTTGAGGTAACTTTTGGCGTTGGCGTCGCGTATTTTACCGTTGTTGAGGTAACTTTTGGCGTTGGCGTTGCTTGTTTTACCGTTGTGGTAACTTTTGGCGTTGCCGCGGGCTGCACGTTTTGCCCCGTTTTCAAATCAATGTGTGCGGTCTGAGTGCTTGGATCAACCACGACGGTGCCATATTGGTAGTCCCGTTGCCACGTGCCGTCTGACATCTTCTCAGCCTTGCTTAAGGCGGTTCCTAGGTGGATGCCGTAATCGCTAAACCACGTGGTCCCTGTCGGAGCGTAGAAGAAGTAACCGTCTGTGAGTAGCGCCGAACAATAGACGAAGTACCGCTCAGACACGCTGCCCTGGGCGTAAAAAAGGGCTAGCTTGCCATTAGCAGACGCGTCGAGAGCGTATCCGATCGAGTTGTCCCAGCCCTTATAAAACGGAAATCCCTCGTCCATATATCCGTCGAGAGCTTCAACGTACCCAGGAATGAAGTAGGCACCGTTGTATATTACAATCTTGTTCCCAGCTGCCTGTTTTACAGATTTATAAAGAGCGATCGTGCTCGATTGCCATTGGCCGTCTGACCCTGACCAGCTTCCCGGCCAGAGAACGTTGGGGGAGGTAAGACCGTTGTCAAGAACGAGTCCATCGAAGCCCTTTGATATGGCGTTCTGGCAAATCTGGACGCACATAGCCCTCCAGCCTGCATTGGTCAAATCCATGAGGGGTTCATTCGGGTACCCACTCGAATGAGTGTTGCCTGAAGCATCTCGAAGGTACCAGTCTGTATGCGGCGTACCCTCTGGACCGCCAAAGAGCGGGTTAAAATAAGCGAGAACAACGGTGTTCGGATTGATTGCTTTGATAGCTTGAATGTGCTGCGACGTCTCGGTGTAGCCCAATGCAACGACGTCATATTTTGCAAGAGTTGCAGCTGTGTCTCCCGCCCAGCTGCTTTTGAAATCGACGTACGTATGCGGCGCGCTTGCATCGATGAGGCTCTGGGCGTTGCTTCCCCCCGAGCTAGTCGTACTGGCTGCTGCAGCAGGTGGAATTACAAACCCCGCAACAAGCAATGAAACTGCCAATACAAAAAGCGCTTTAGTAGCATTTCTTTTCGCATGTTTCAACTAAACACCTCGGTATGGTAGCTCAGTGCCTTCAACGTACGATGGGGTTCCTATTTAAAAGTTCCTGTGCATTTTTTTTATAAAAAAAGTAAATAAAAAATAAAACGGCATAGATTTAGAATCAAAGCCGCTGAGTTTAATATAACCATCATTAATATAATAATAGCTCATTTAAAAGCTTTTAGCGGACAATATGACCGTGGCTCATTTAAAAGCTTTTAGCGGACAATATGACCGTGACGCGATCATTGCCCCTTTCGAAACGGCCGCAGCGCTCTCGCAAAAAGCGTCAGTTTAATAAGCAACCATCACATCTATACGACCCGCAAACGGAGTCGTCCTATGGATGGTTTATCGACGTCGTACCTTCTACTCGCCTTAATATTCACTCCTACTGTGCTTTCGCTCGTGCCTCTGATTCTCGGCGGCTTCACGCAGTCAAAAATTGTCGACTACGTTTCGACCCTTATCGCGCTCATTACCCTTGTCTTCGCTTCAGTCCTTGCCGTCGCGTACACCGGACCAGTGACCGCAGCCGTGCCAAACGTGGTTGTCAACAATGCGCAACTTTTCTCATTCAGCTTCGACGCGCTTAGCCTTCTGTTCTCGCTCGTTGTGGCGCTCATGGGGTGCGTGATCATATGGTACTCAAATAGCTACATGCAAAATGAGCGCGGAAGAGGACGTTACTACTTCCTCATGTTGTTTTTCATCGGCGGCATGCTGATGCTTGTCAACGCCGCCAATCTGGTCGTTTTTTACATGGGCTGGGAGATCGTGGGCATTTGTTCATTCCTTTTGGTTGGTTTCTGGTATGCTGACCCCATAAAGAACGAGGCCGCAAAAAAGGTATTCTTCTTTACACACATACCGGGAGAGGCACTGTTGCTGTTTGCTGTCGGCGCCTACGCGTGGACGGGCAGCGTTAACATAAACGCCCTGTTAACGTCGACGCCGCCAGCGTGGCAAATGAACACCCTGCTCGCGCTTGCACTCATCGCTATATTCGCCAAGTCTGCACAAATGCCGTTCTTCTCGTGGTTACCCAGCGCAATGCAAGGCCCCGCACCAGTTTCTGCGTTGCTGCACAGCGCAGCGATGGTCCCAGCCGGCGTGTATCTCGCTGCACGACTCTTTCCGTTATTTACCGGTGCCTGGCCGTGGGTGCTCGCCATCATCGGCGGATTTACCTTGGTGTTGGCTGCTGCCTTCGCCATGCGCGCTAACGACCTGAAAGAGGTCCTCGCATACAGCACCATCACAAACCTCGGATTTATGTTCCTTGCATTCAGCTTCGGACCGATAGGACTCGTCGCGGGATTAATGCAGTTCCTTGCGCACGGCTTTTTTAAGGCCTGCCTGTTTCTGGGGGCGGGGGCCGTTGATCGCACAGCGCATACAATGGATCTCAACAAGCTGGGCGGGCTATCGAGAAAGATGCCGTATACCGCGGCTTCATTCACCATCGCCGCCGTGACACTTGCCGGAGTGCCGCCTCTTGTCGGCTTTGTGAGCAAATGGCTCATTTACTCGAGCAGCATCGCCGCGACGACTGCGGGCTTGCAGGTCTTCGTGATCGTGGTGCTGGCAGGGAGCGTGCTCTCCGCAGGCTACATCTTCCGCGCGACGATTAGCGTATTCTATGGTCAGCTTCCGGCCGATTTGGAAGGCGCGCACGAGGCCCCCGCCACGATGTGGGTGCCACAGGCAATCCTTGCGGCGGGGTGCGTCGGTTTGGGAGTCTTCGCGCAATACCCCCTCGCCATCATAACGCAGGTCCCGTACAGCGGAACAGTGGTCACACAGTCCGCGGTTGTGCTTACCAATATCGAAATACCAGGCGTATCCAGTTTTGCTCCTGCCCTGGCAGCGATTCTCCTTTTGACGGCCATACTTGCCGGTCTGATCCTTAACGAATTCCTGACGCGGCGACCTCGTGAGACTGCTCCAGCATCTAAACAGCTTTTCGGAGCGGGATACGAGCTGCCTGAAGGATACGTGTATGCATCAGGAAGGCACATTCTCTACCAAGTGACGCAACCGTTCGAACGATTGCGATGGATTGACCCTGACTATGCCTACGCCGCAATCGGGCGAGGTGCGGACTCGCTATCGAGATGGCTTCGCCGGGCACAAAACGGAAACGTAATCAATTATGCCACATGGATATTCATTTGGCTGGTCCTCGCGGGAGCCGTTTTTCTCGTTTTTAGGGGGTTATGATGGAGACCGTACTAGCGTTTGGGATCCTGTGGGTGATATGCGCGATTCTCATCGTGAGCTTAAGCGACAAATGGTCAACGTTGGCACTCCTCGCTCTAAACTTGCTAATCGCCGCATTCTTGCTGACGGAAAACGACCCGATAGGAGCACTCGTGAAAGCAGCCCTCGGTATCGCGTCGCCCATCATTATCCTACTCGTCATCGCTCGTACAAAACAGCCCCGGCCTCGATTTGGCACGCTGCCTCTGATATCGGCCGCGCTTTTAGCCCTAGCGCTTTCGTATCTGGTAGCTTTTTCAATGCAATCGGAATTTCCGGCCGGGCGAATCACTGAAAGCTACGCTCTTATAATGCTCTTCGGTATCGCCTTTCTGATCCTTGTAAGTCAAACAAGCATCGTAAAGCTCCTGCTCGGTATACTCGTCCTCGAGAACATCGGGACACTTCTCATAGCGTGGGGCGAAAATACCGCGCTGCTTTCCGTAGTCGCCGAGGTGTTCGTGGTGTTAATCACGCTCACGATAGCCTTGATAGCGTTGATGGACTTCGCCGAATATGGGTCCATTGACGGCAGCAAGCTGACGAACCTTCGTGGATAACGGAGAACCAAAATGTATGTCGTGTATACCCTGGCCATTCCGTTGATCACTTCAGCGATATGCGCGCTTTTCGGTCGTAAAACGAGAATAGCAGCGTATGCAGCGGTCATTGGGATGACGCTCAGCGCTGTCCTTTTCACGGCCAATTTCTTTGTCCCCACAAGCGCGACTGCGGGTCTCGATTCATTTGCAACCACGGCGGGGCTGTCGACAGTGGGGCTTATAGTAGCGTACGTCGTGATCGTTATCGGAACGTTTGTAACGTGGTTTAGTCTCCCTTACATCAGAAACGCCGGGCGCATCTACTACCCTCTCCTTTTGATCATCATAAGTACCACAGCTGGGGCGGTTCTCAGCACCAACGTTGCGACGCTATACATCTTTTTGGAAATCGGCACCCTTTCGACAGCAATCCTTGTGACATATCGAAAAGGACGTGCGTTTGAGGCAGCAACAAAATTTATCGTTTTAAACAGTATCGGAAGCTCGTTCACGCTGATCGCGCTCATTTTGATGTTCCTCAACTACGGAACGCTCAACATAGGAAGCTTCGGAACCGCATCGAGCAACGCGGTTCTTTTGATGAGCCTCTTCTTGTTCATAGGACTGGGAACGAAAATCGGCGTCGTTCCAATGCATTCGTGGGTTCCTGATGCGTACGGCGAGGCCCCGACGCCCGTCAGCACATTTTTGGCGGGCACTGTCAAGGCGGCCACCGCTTTTATCCTCATTCGATTCTTGTTTGCATTACACCCGGCTGCCGATGTTGTGCTATTGTTCATCGCCGTCACGGCGGTGCTTACCGTGGGGGTAGGCGCCCTTATGGCGTACACACAGAAGGACCTAAAGCGATTCCTCGCGTACTCATCGATAGAACAAGCCGGAATCATACTATTTGCGATTGGCATTGGATCATCTGCTGCGCTGACGGGCGGAATTTTTCAAATAATTAATAACATGGTTATGAAATCACTCGTTTTCCTCTGTGTGGGGGCAATTATTGCGGCCACCAGGCAACGAAACGTTGACGGGCTTGGCGGCTTGGTGACGAAGATGCCGATCGTGGCGGGAGGGTTCTTGATTGGCGCACTCGCGCTCTCGGGAATCCCGCCACTCAACGGCTTTATCAGCGAGTATTTGATCCTTCAAGCGGGCTTCGAAAAAGGAGGATTGTATCCTGCCTTGTCAGTGGCGTTGCTCGTGCTAACGTTTCCTATGTTTGCGGGCTACATCAGAGTTTTTCAGCGAGTTTTCCTCACGGTTGATCAAAAGATAAAAGCGCCTACGGTGTCGTATCTATCTATTTATATAATAATCCCTATAATTATCTTGAGCGTTCTTTGTGTGCTGATGGGTGTGTTTCCGACAGCAATCGTGGACCAGATCAACAAGGTGTCACTCGCTGTGCTGGGGGGCCAATGATGTTTCGAGCAAGGTCACCGTGGGTCTACTTTATAAACACCGGATCGTGCAACGGATGCGATATTGAGGTACTCGCGATTCAAAATCCGCGGTACAGCGCGGAGCGCTACGGCGTTTTACGCGTTGGGTCTCCGCGGCACGCTGATGTGCTCGTGGTAACGGGCGCCATTACCAAACGCATGGAGGGCCGCTTGACGATGATCTATGATCAGATTCCAAATCCGAAAGCCGTCGTTGCGGTAGGAAGTTGTCCCACGTCAAACGGAATCTTTGATGGCGGATATTCACTAACGGGGCCCCTTGACACGGTCATCCCCGTCGACGTCTACGTCATGGGCTGCCCTCCTCGGCCGCTCAACATTCTATCAGGCATTCGAAGCGCGGCAAAGATGCTCGACTCAAAGAGAAAAGGCAGAGGCGCTCGACCTACGGCACGATTTGACGAAGCGATGTCAAAGGAAACGGTCATCGATCCGAAGTTCCGCTCATCAGACAACGTTCCCGAGGCAGGACGATGAAACGATCGCTTGAAGACGTAGTACAGGTCATGGAATCGAGTCACAAGGGGTTAAACTCATACTACCGCGTTGCGCTTGACAACCTCGATGCAGCACTCGCATTTCTTAAGCAGGAGGGGGCACGAGTAGCCACCATTACCGGCAAAGATGCGCGAGATCATCTCGAAGTGCTGTACCACTTTGCCGTATCGGCTGAGCTTCACACCGTCATCGTGGATCTCCCCTACGACGCTCCAAGCGTCCCAACGATTACCAACCACTTTGTCGCTGCAGTGCTCTATGAGCGAGAGCTTATCGGCTTACTTGGCATCAACGTGATCGGAATTCCTGATTCAAGGCCGCTCGAACTACCCCCGAAATATACCGATCCGACGCCGCCGCTCAGGAGAGTGTGACCGTGGCAGAGGTCAACGACCGCGGCTTTGCGAAGTTGAAGGTTCCGATCGGGCCAAGCCACCCCGCCCTGGAGGAGCCTGCGAGATTCTTGTTTGACGTAGAGGGCGAGAAGGTGGTGGACGTCGACTACGAAATCGGCTACAACCATCGAAGCATCGAACGGCTCTGCCAAGAGCGGCCAATGCCTAAGATCGTATATCTTGTTGAACGCATCTGCGGCATCTGTTCACACGCCCACCCGCTAAACCACGTCGAACGCGTTGAGGACATCGCTGATATCGAGGTGCCCGAGCGGGCAAAATACATACGGACGATTTACGCAGAGCTCGAGCGGATTCACTCGCACATGCTGTGGGCGGGAATTGCGGGTGAAGAAATCGGGTACCATACCTTGTTCATGTACACGTGGCGCGAGCGGGAGAAGGTCATGGATCTCTTCGAAATGCTGAGCGGGAACAGGGTGATGCACGGATGTAACCAAATCGGCGGCGTCAAGTGGAATATCTCTGATGAACAAGCGCGTTCCGCGCTAGGTGTCCTCGGCTATCTCGACACCGCTGCCGACAAGATCACCAAATCAGTTCTAAAGGACAGCAGCATCGCAGAACGATGCAAGGGCGTCGGCTGCCTAAGCAAGGAGGACGCAATCCGTCTAGGGGCGGTCGGCCCGAACGCACGTGCGAGCGGCGTTGCCGAAGATACGCGCGTTATGTGCAAGTACGCAGCGTACGGCGATTTCGATCTCGAGCCGCAGATAGCAAAAGACGGAGATGTGGTGGCTCAGGCACTGGTGCGCTTGGCCGAGCTCAAACAATCCATTGGGCTCACCAAGGAGCTTATAGAAAACCTGCCTGATGGGCCGATCCAAGTTGAGTACGGTGAGATCCCCCCAGGGCGCAGCGTCGGTCGAGTCGAAGCGCCCCGTGGTGAACTGATCCACTACACGGAGACGAATGGCACGAGGTTCTTCGAGCGCATAAAAATCAGGTCCCCGACGCTCGCCAATATCCCCTCCTACGTGCCGAAGTTCATCGGCTGTCAAGTAGCCGATATCCCTATCATCGCCGCATCAATCGATCCCTGCTTCAGCTGTACTGATCGGATGACCGTGATAAAAGACGGGAAGCGCAAGATCGTCAGCGCACAGGAATTGAAAACCGGGAGGATTTGATGATCGCTTCAATAGTCGTCGCGCTAGTCTATGCCTTTGTTGCTGCCTTGCTGCTGCAGGGGATTCGCCGCATCGTTGTGGCGCACAGCCAGTTCCGCAAAGGTCCAAGCATTTTCCAGGCGTTTTATGACTTCTTTAAACTGATGGGCAAAGAGAGTTTGACGCCGAATGTGACAAGCCCCCTACTCTTCAACCTCGCGCCGATCCTCAGCGTCGCCTCTATGCTCTTCGCGGCACTGGTTATACCTTTGGCAGCCTCTGCATCGGCAGTCGGCGCGGGCGATCTCATATTGGTAATTTACCTCCTCGCAATACCGCCGATCGCGCTGATCCTCGGCGGTTCGGCCAGCGGAAGCCCGTACGGCGCCATCGGCGCTGCGCGCGAGGTCGCGCTCCTCATCGCCTACGAAACTCCATTCATCGTCGCTATGGTAACGGTCGCTCTCGCGGCAGGATCATTCCAGTTAACTACGATATCGGCGACGGCGTGGATCACCGTTTTGCCGCTCGCAGCGATTGCTGCAATATGGACATTGCCTGCCGCAGCGGCAGTTCAGCCTTTTGACATCGCCGAAGCCGAGACGGAGATCGTTTCTGGCCCATACGTCGAGTACTCGGGACCAAATCTCGCCCTTTTGCAGCTCGGGCAGTGGCTTAAGACATTTCTCTACGCGTCGCTCATAGCCGTAGTGTTCTTTGGAACGACAATCTACCACTTCGAGCCCGTCATAAATCTTATCATTCAATTCGCGATCATAGCATTGCTCGTCAGCGTCTTCATTGCGTTTTGGCAGGCGACTACCGCGAGAACCCGTGTCACCCGCGTGCTCAGGTATTATTGGACCATTCCTACGATGCTCGCAATCGCAGACCTCATCTTGTATCTGGCAGGCGTGCGGTACATGCACTTCCTGTTCGGATGGGCGGGGCTCTAGAATGACTTCAGGATTCCTCAAAGATTTGATACGCTCATTGACGGTTAGCATAGCGGGCAAAACGGGAACCGTAAAGAACGCTTCAGAGGTTGAGGTCCCGGCAGCCTACCGTGGGACGCCGATTATTGACCCCGAAAAATGTATCTTGTGTGGACGCTGTGGAAAAGTCTGCCCTGCCGGGGCCATCGCACTGCGTACAAGTGCCTCTGAGAAAAGTGTGCGCATCTTCGTCGGACACTGTGTATTTTGTAGTGAGTGTGCGATGATTTGTCCTGTTTCCGCCATCACGATGAGCAAGGTCTGGGACACCGTGGTGACGGACAGGCTTTCTCGAGACACGATGAGTGACCGCGAAATAAAACGTCGGCCAAGACCGAAGGAGAAACAGGCATCCAGCAGCGTCCAAAGCGAGAGTCAGGCACCAACGGCTGAAGATCCCCCGCAAACGCCGACTGCAGATGACGAAAGTGTCCCACCAACGAGTATGTGAGGCCCAAACGGCACCCGCTACTTTTTCTCAACGCAGCGACGCCAGTTTCCTTGTGTGACGATCGACGGTAGCAAGCAATATTCTTAAAAGCTTTCGCGCAAATCTCATATCGGAATCCACCATGGAACAGAGCGCAGCGCTGCACGACCTGATAATCGTTGGCGGCGGCCCCGCAGGGTTGACCGCAGCAGTCTACGCGACTCGAAAGATGCTGGATGTACGGCTGATTACCCAGAACATCGGCGGCCAGGTTCTTTACAGCCTCAACGTGGAAAACTACATGGGCTATCAGTTTATATCCGGCCCAGATTTAATGGATCGCTTCGAAAAGCAAGTCGAAAAGTACAACGTGCAACGAACCTTCGCGCAAGTAAAAAGTGTAAGCAAAGAACGCGACGCATTCGTCGCTCGCACCGAGACAGGCGAGGAGTATCGCTCAAAGACGATGATTATTGCCACGGGAAAAACGTCACGAACGCTCAATGCCAAGGGTGTAGAAAGATTCGTTGGTCGCGGCGTTAGCTATTGTGCCACGTGCGACGCGCCACTTTTTATGGGCACGGACGTCGCGGTGCTTGGCGGCGGGAACTCCGCGGTTACCGCTGCGTACGAGCTAATGAACATTGCGCGAAAAGTGTATCTTATCAGCCGAAGCCATTGGAAGGCAGATGAGGTATATTTGGAGAAGGTTCGAGACGCCCCAAACGTAGAACTACTTGTTGGGTATCAGCTCACCGAGGTGAAAGGAGACGACGTAGTCAATGCAGCGGTCTTCCGCAACCTCTCTGAAAACTCACTGGTATCACTTCCGGTAACCGGCATATTCATCGAAATCGGCCTGATTCCGAATTCGGACGTTGTGAGGGACCTCGTCACGCTTAACGAGAATGGAGAGATCGTCGTCAGCCACAACTGTGCAACGAGTATGCCCGGCATTTTCGCAGCAGGCGATGTTACCACCGTTCCCGAAAAACAGATCATCGTCGCAGCCGGAGAGGGCGCAAAGGCTGCGATAAGCGCCTACAAATACTTATTGAAAGAGGGGCAACATGCCGCTGTCGGCTATTGAACCCCGCGCGAAGAGCAGAGTGACTCTATGACTGAGGTAGTGACCGTCAATCTGAAAAGATGCGAAAACTGTGGCGTCTGCGAGATGGCGTGCGCGGAACGACACGGCGGAAAAGCGCGCCTGAAAGTGAAAGACGTGCTACAGTCGAGGGGACTCATATTCGACGACGAAGCGCTCCCTATCGTATGCAAACAATGTGAGAACCCGGCGTGTATCGACGTGTGCAAGCCGAAGGCCATTGTGCGGGAGAACGACGTCATATCCATCGATGAGGACAAATGCATCGGCTGCGGCCGGTGCGCGAAGAGCTGCCCGTTCAATGCGATCTTCATCACCGAGACCCCCGCTGCGCCGGCGCCTGATGCGCACGAGCTAAGCGTGTTTCACATGCTGTTTGACAGGAAGGGGACGAGTGCCGAGACCGAACGCACGCGAAAGCGCAAAAATACACGAACGGCGTACAAGTGCGATAGGTGCAAAGGGTATGACAACATGGCGTGCGTCGACGCGTGCTATTTCAGAGCGCTCTCTAAGCGAGAGTTAAGCGCTCTGAGAAATGGCAAACGTGAGCACTTGGCGCTGCTCGAACAACGGCTCACTAAGAAAGCCGTTAGCGAGACTTGATGGCACGGAATTGCACGCGCACGCCAAATGAGACGCACACGCGGCATGCCAGGCGGCCCCGTTCCGCGGTTAACCTTATATTTTCGGCACCCTTACCTATTGAGAGATCGCGATGGAAGTCCTCCTTGTTAATCCCCCCGACATCAAATCCAAGTATAAGGACGTGTTAGGTCTCACCGCACCGCCCTTAGGTCTCGCGTACATCGGCGCCGTACTAGAAGAGAACGACGTCAAAGTCACCATTTTAGATGCGCCGGCGCTCGATATGGACTTGCAGGGCTACCGGCGAGCGCTTGCACATAAGCACGTCGATCTGCTCGGGGTGCAGACGACGACGCCGACGATCAAGCAAGCCCTCGCAGTGGGCAAAATTACCAAAGAGCTCCACCCTGAGTGCGCGGTTACAATGGGGGGATATCACGCCACCTTCATGCCAGAGCAGGTCTTGCGTGAAAACGACTTTGTCGATGTCGTGGTCAGGAATGAGGGGGAATACGCTACCCTCGAGCTCGTCGACGCTATAGAGAATGAAAAACCCCTGCGCAATATTGACGGCATCAATTACCGGGACGGCGACCGCATCGTTGAAACGCCCAAAAGAAGGCCTATCGAAGATCTAGATGCCCTGCCGTTCCCCGCGCGGCACCTCCTTCCGATGAGCGAATACATGCTCTTTGGACGCAAACAGGTCTTAGCCACCATGATCTGCAGCCGAGGCTGCCCGATGGGCTGTTCATTCTGCGCCTCAAGCGCGATGCACGGGCGGCGCGTCCGTTTCAGATCGCCAGAGAATGCTGCAGACGAGATGGAACGGGTAGTCGATGAGTACAAAGTTAGAATGGTTGGATTCATGGACGATACCTTCACCCTGTTTCCGAAATGGGTGCACAGCTTCTGTCAAGGGATAATCAGCCGCGGGATTGACGTCGTATGGGGATGCACAGCGCGGGTCGATCGGTTCAATAAAGAGCTGCTCTCGCAGATGTGGAAGGCGGGCTGTCGAACACTGCTTTTTGGGGTTGAGAGCGGGAATCAGAACATACTGGACAATGTGCAGAAGGGTACCAAAGTAGGACAGGCCAAGCGCGCCTTCAAAACCGCAAGAGACATCGGCATGCATACGATCGCGTCAATGACTCTGGGAATGCCCGGCGAGAACAAAACCACCATCGATGAAACGATTGGCTTCGCAAAACGGGTGAACCCTGACTATGCCCTCTTCTCGCTCGCCACACCGTACCCGGGCACGAAGTTTTACGAACTCGCGAGCAAGATGGGCCTCATTCGAATAAAGGACTGGACGCACTTCACGCTGCTCGCGCCGGTCATCGAAACCGTTGATCTCACGCTCAGAGAACTTCAGGACACTCAAAGAGAGGCATTCAAAGAGTTCTACTTGCGGCCAAACTATTTATTCAAGCAATTAAGCCGAGACAAGCTCATGTTTGCCCTAGTGATGTACAAAGTGTTCAAAGGCGCGCTGAAGATGAAATCAACGCCTATTCTCGGTACGTCGGTTGACCCGCACGCAGAAGATCAGTAATGCGCCTCTCAATCTGAATGGATCGTTTTAAATGCTTGATTCAGCGGCCTCTGTTGTCTCGACCGGGGCGCTTGATGCACGCAGTTTATCCTTGAGCTTGTTATACGCGCGCAGGTTGTAGATGCATCCAATGTCGGGAGCTTTGATGTCGTTGAAATACGCATATGCACGGGCGCGGCAACCGCCACAAACGTTCTTGTAATCACACGAGCCGCAGTGTTCCTTAAGATCGTGGCGTTCCCTGAGCGACTGCATGACCTCGGAGTTTTTCCAGATATCGACGAACGATTCTGATCGTAAGTCGCCGACAGGTATCGGCATAAACACGCATGGTGTCACGATTCCGTTGGGCTGAATAGCGCAGTACATGCGGCCGGCCCCACATCCCCCAATGTACTCAGCGAGTAACCCCACCTTGTCGCTGAAACCCGCTGCCCCGAAGTGCGCAAGTGAGATAATCCCATTTTGTGAGTTCATCATACACACGCGTGAGAATTGCGGGGCCGTTGTCAGAATTTCAAAGCTTTCGTCTTGCCCACTCAAGTACCCATACATCTGTTGCAAAACGTGCTCGCGCGCCTCTGGGGGCAAATCCATGTCGATGATGTCGGAACCTCGCCCGACAGGGATAAAGTTGAAGATCAAGGTCCTGTCGACACCAAGCTTCCTGCTAAATGCGACGAGGGCATCCAGTTCGCGGTAGTTCTCATTCGTGATCGTATTGGCGATGCACGAGTATGCGCCATCTTGAGCCACGACATTTTTGATCCCCGCTACCGTGCGTTCCCAAGCGCCGTTAACTCCCCGAAACGCGTCGTGTTTTGCAGGATCGACTGAATCAAGGCTTATCTCGAAGTACTCGACGCCAACGTCCCTGAGCCGGCGAACCACGTCTTTCGTCAGCAAAGTGCCGTTAGTTGCTAGTGAGAGGTACAATCCCTTGTTTGAGGCGTAACGAGCGACTTCCCAGAAGTCGTCCCGCAGGAGCGCCTCGCCCCCAGAGAACGCAATAGCGACGACGTCGTTGTCAGCGAGCTGATCGACAATATTGAGCCGCTCGTCGAGGCTGAGCTCATCCTTTGACATTTTGCCTGCACCTTGGTAGCAGTGCTTGCAGCGTAGATTACACGCATCCGTATAGTTCCAAACGACCAAAAAGGGCGCTTGAAGTTTTAGTGGCTTGCTGATGCCGTACTCTGCTACGCTCTTGATGATATTCGATAGGCCGCGCCGCGTCACCTGCTGACTGAAGTAATCTTGCATCTTGCCCCTGTCCACGTGGAAGGACATTCGCCCGAGTTCGACGAACGCACAGATCGGCAGCAGTTTGAGCTTCTTCAAAAAATGGAGGTCGTTTTGGCCACTGTACAAGCTCAAAGCTTCGTAGATCGCCTGCCTATCATCGACACAGAGGCCACGAACGACCTTCCGAATGATGGCATTGCCTAAGAAAACGTTCACCGAGTTTAGGGCCGAATATAGCGGTTCTGACTCGCTCGAGCTGTTTTGTCGACTCCTTGCGGACAGCACGCTATGCGCTCTCGACATCACAAGTTATTTTGCCACTGAAGCTTAATAAGACTTGTTCCCGAAAAAAGGAAAGATCACAGGGCGCAGAAGAGAGACAGATAACCCGGTTTTGAAAACGTGATTAAGGAAACGTCACCTCGACAAGGGCAACGAGAGGAGACAAACGAAGCGAAACGAAGATAAGCCGTTCTTAGAGATACTCTGATTGTTGGCGTTTATCGTGGATTTGTCGGAACGCGAAAATGATTTTGTCCTCTGCCTATCAAACCACGTAAAGGAAGAGTCCACCAGACTTATCGAACGCGGTGAGCTGTACGCGCTTGCTAAGGCCAACGGCTTCAGTGAACGAGAAGTGTACCGCTATGCTATGAATTTCGACCTGCTAGGATACGTGAAAGCACAGCCCATTCTTCGCGGAAAGATAGCATCCTTGAAGCTTACTGCTCAGGGAGTTGCCTATGCAAGAGAGCTGAGAGATCAGCAAAAACCGCTTTGAAGCTGTCTTGCTCTCAGTTTCAAATGCATGCAGAAGATCTTAGCCGCATTATCAATTGATGGCACTTCTGATTCTCTGCAACTAAAGACCCTTGCAGTGAACGACGTCCTGAATTGGCCGCCGAGCGCTTCGATACCGGTTCTGCGGGTGGTTCGTATCGGCGTACCCAAGTGCCAGTCCGATGAGTATTGATAGATCTTCCGAAATGCTTAATTCTGCACGAACAAGATCAGGGTACGATGCGAAAAGGAAAGCGGGTGCCGAATCCACCTGATATTCTTGTGCCGCCAGCATAACACTCTGTGCCAGCAATCCCATGTCAAATAATGACCAGGACGAAAGGGTGCGATCCAAGCAAAGAAACACCACAGTCGGCGCACCAAAAAACCGATAATTGGATTCGAACAAGCTTTGTCGAACAGTGGCTTCGTCGCGTTCTTCGTTTGTGCGTAAGAGTCGAGCCCGTTCTGACATCAGTTCGGCCATACGCTGTCGGATGACAGGTGGCCACGTCTGCGGTGCCGGCAGATCCGGATTGGGTGGTACGCGTTTCTGGGACCGTAACGTATACTCCGTGCGCAGCTTCTCAAGCGCCTCTCCCGCCGCGACAAAAATCTCCCACGGCTGCGTGTTAGCCCACGAAGGCGCGCGAGTTGCAGCTTTCATAATCTTCAGAATCGTGTCCCTGCTCACTGGATCAGGCTTGTAAGCACGCACGGTCGAGCGGGCACGAAGCGCATCTATCACATTCATATTGAATACCTCTTCTCTTGGCAATTTTGTCTATTCACCCTAAGCTTGTTGCCTTCTTCATGATAGCGACCCGACTATTATCTGTGGGACTACTAACCGTTCTTTTCACGCGCCTTGATTTTACAATCTATGTGGTTATTTATTGAAACCCATTTTTCGAAGGTTGCCAACAAGATCTTGATCGTTCTGTGCCCATGAGCGAACGAACTTGGCCAGTTATTATGTAATGGTGGCTGTATTTAGCACAGTGCTGTGGACGTGGTTGATTCCAAAGGCGAGAGACTATGACACCTGACGAAGTGGGTGCACAACTATCGGAAAGCGGCTCCGGAATGAGAAAGGGGACCCCGCCTGACTATGTCATCGATTGGAAAAAGATCGCTACTGTTTTCAACCATAACTTGCTCGTGGCAACTCTATCATATGCCTACAGTGACGCGGGGGGGCGGACTCGCAAAGCAACTCTTGTTCTGGCCAAAATAGTCGAAGAGTGCGTAGGGGACCTATTTAGTCGTTTCGTCTTTTGGCTCACCGCAGACTTGAACATCGAGAGTGCTCGTTTGGGGGCAAAAACACGCCGCGCGATACGTGCAGAACTTGCAAAGACCATAACGCCGCCGACAGAGTTGGAGGTCAAAAACATGAACATGCGCATGAATTCATTGCCTGATTATCTTCGCGTATTTTACCTAGAGGACTATTTTGAAAGCATGATAAAAAACAGGAAGGAGAGCCACTGAGCTGCTGTTCAGGCGGCCACAGGACGCGCGCTGGCCAGTTGCACTTAGGTCGATTCGCAGCACGATTGACGGCGCGCTAAATCTTCGCCTGACGATGAACGGCACACATGCGTTCCCGCTCAGCCGAGGAGTCGTCAGTTATAATGCTTGTTGCGGTGAACCATCCTGTTCACCGCGCTGAATCGCGCGCTGCGCGACCTCGCTGCCGACCTTTAACCCCTGATCGCAATCAAATCGGTAGTGGATACTTGCGTAAAGGCGAGACAGAGACGCTTGTTGCGCCTGACCTTGTAACTGGCTCTGTTCTTTCGGGAAGATGTAACTTAGCACCCCGGCCGCCGCGCCGGAAAAGTCGGAGTGACCGGAGGTGTATGAGGGAAAGTTCGGAGTGGCGAAGGCCGTTTTGATAGTCGGATCGGCCGTAATGGGCCTGAGTTCCCAATACTCGTACTTAGCTTTCCAACAGCAGATCCCAGCGTCCTCTGTCGCGGTATTCATTAGCGCGAGCGTCCGTGCCGAGCGCAGCTCGTCGAGCGAATAGTTTTGAATCAGGCCGCACGCAATCGCGTTCCAGTGGCCTGTGGGTGTTGATGTCCCGGCGCCATCGTCCCAATACTGGGCGATCTGCAGTTGGTCCGCCGTCCGATTGTTGGCGATCTGTTTGACCTCGTTGAGACCCGCTTCGAATTGCGCGGAGCCAAATGCGGGTGGTGCTGGGGGCATGATCAGATCCGAAGAATTAGACAACCACGGGGTGACATTTCCCCAGTTTGGCAAAAGGGGAGGCGTCGGTGGCGATGTCGTGCTCACCCATTTTCCTGGTCCGGTGGGCACCGTCCCATTCCACTTGATGTTCGACCCATCGCTCTTGGCACGGTTGATAACGTCTTGCGCAACGGTAAGCCCGATGGCATTGCCAGCGGTGATATCACTACGGAAGTTCACCCCGGCCTGAAGCCGTGATTCGTCGTCTGCGGCCGCTTGCTTGGTCAACCAAGCGGTTTCATTAGGGTAAAGGTACGAGAGCACCGCCGCGGATGCTCCAGCGACAGCGCCGTGATCAGACGGGTACGCGGGGTCGCTTGTTGTCTGCACAGCAGGCTGGATGCTTTGGTCAATGTCGTGAGGGCTCGATCGGTTGTACGTGTACTTGTTATTCCACGCGGAAACGAGCGCATCGTACTGCGCCACGCTCAACAGCGCATAAACGCGTGAGGCCATGGGCGCTGAGGTGTTGTCTTTTATGACCAAACTGCGCGCGATCGCGTTCCATTGCACAACAGACCCGTTATTCCAATAATCGATGCTTTCGTTGACCGTAGCCGTCCGATTTAGCTGAAGCGCCTTCAGCTCATTAACATCCTGAGTGAATTGTGGCGAACCTTGCGATGGTGGAGGGAGAGACCGTAACGCGTCGCTTGAACTTAAGACGAACGTCTGCCAGCTTCCACCCGTTGGCTCTGCAGCGAGCACGGCCCCTCCTGAGCTTGTCGAGTTATTTGTCGACGAAAGGCACCCGCTGGCGCTGACGGCGACGAGCACCACAACGAGAACTATAGCTATCAGTGCGTGTTTTAGCCCCACATATTTTTCACGACCGGATTAGTATAAATAATTCCTCCCGTGCGCTACCAAGCGTTCCTACCCACATTTCTCCGCACGCATCAGGCTCCAAAAACCCAACAACGTGTCGATCTGCCACCATTACTGTGCATAAAAAGAGTTATTGCTGAAACACCCACTTGCGAACGAAATATTGTCAGACGCAGCTAGTTTGGAACACGGGTTGAGGGGCATTTTTCGCCTGCGTAATGCTTAATAGCCCAGAGATTCGTCGATGAGAATCAGGGTCACTCTGCCCTGAGTTTCCTCGTTCGCAAGAATCACACATTTTCCGATCTGACTCGGGGCTCCGTATGTCCTCTTTGCACGGGCATTTTCTAGAGGGAAAGCATACTCCCAGACACGGCGTAAGGCGTCGTCAAGCGTAGGGGTAATCTTGTTGGTGCCGCTGACGAGTATTAGATGAGCTGCAGCAAAGGGCCATGCTCCGACACGGCTCCCTGACCGGTCGCATGCTACAATTTCGCCTGATTGCGCAATGGCATTGGCTCCCGAGATGAAATAATCAGCCGTCACAGATTTCCTTCTTAGGTCGCGTCTCTTTTGTTCGTCGTTTTCGGCAACGATAGCGCGGTGAAGATCTTTCCATCGTGATTCATCACTATTCACATAAGCATCGTAGCCAATCTCGACCAATGTAGTCGACGAGCCATGCATCACTTCTGCCTCTGACGGAATCAAGTCTTTTAGCATTTCGAGGGCGATTTTTCCATTTTTTGCACGAACTACCGCTATCCCGCGCTGCGCTACTGCTTCCACCGTCTGGGACACTTCGTTGTCAGGCGGCAGTTGATTCCACTTTTCCGGGTCAACGTGAGCTTCTGCTAAGAGGTTCGCAGCGCTGTATTGGGTGGGCTTAACCATTTGTTCACCGTATAGACGTTCTTCTTCCACCTATATACAGGCTGCGAACCAGCTCCTTCCTTCCCGCGCCCTTTTTCAAGCGCACGACCACGCCCCTAACTTTGGAGCTCGCGACGCTGTGGCAGTTGCGATAGCTTTTCCTCACCTTGTGGACGACCCCTTGGAGCTTTTGAACACTTACTGCAGTTTTTTTGCGGCGCGAACTTCCGCAAATGCCGGCAGTCCTGGTGTTTTCCGCACGCATCTTTAGGAAAAGGCCTCGCGCCACCTGGAGAAATGAGCTAAAAATCAGAAGCGTTATGCCACTGCAGCGTTTAAATGGGGGGCAGATGCAGAATAGTCGCATCACGGATGCACACAACAATAAACGCAAATGGGCTTCCTTCATCTCGAACGTGACGATCCCACCACTCATCGCCGTTCTTATGTTCGGGCTCATCAACTATTCCTTGTTGCGCGGATTCCCATTTGTGGCGGTAACGTGTATAACCACGCTCTTTGCAGCAATTGTACCTCTAAGCACGTTGCTGATCTGGGAAACGAGGGCGAATGCTAAGCTTGACCTTGATATTCCCACGAGAACCGAAAGGAACCGTCCATTGCTTTTCGCGTGCGCATCATACCTTGTCGGCGCCGTCGTATTAGTTGCCGTACATGCGCCGCTGCTTACGACCATTGTGATGTTTGGTTATTTTATCGGGACGTTCTTCCTTTTCTTCATCAATCTCTACTGGAAAATAAGCATCCACACCATGGGCATCGCAGGACCAACTACTGTTGTCGTCTTCGTCTTTGGTTATTGGGGCGCGCTGCTTGGATTGCTCTTGCCACCCGTTATCTGGAGCAGGGTCTACCTCAAGAAGCACACGGTCGCGCAGGCGATCATGGGGGCCATCCTCGGTTTTGTGCTGACCGCTATTGCTCTCAGCTTCGTGCGCCTTTTAGCACCCATAAATGCATTGGTTTGAGGCCACAGTCAAGGAAGCTTTGGAGTGAAAGGCCGCATTCAAACGGAAGCGCGTGTAACGAGGCGGTTCACCGCAGAGCGGTGTGTCTCTGGTTGTCTTAGTCCATGAAAACGTGACTCTACAAGCAGAGACCACGCGAGCCAAACGAACGGCAAGTCGGAAACGAGTACGCGAAGTGCATTTCGCGACAAGCGCTCGCCAAAAGTAACAGCTTATCAAGGTCAACTCATTGCTTACTCTCTCCGCCGCAACAAGATCGTCGCCAGCACGAGAAAGACACCGGCGAAGATGAGTAACGCGATGACGTCAGGGTATATCTTATCTAGGCCCCACCCACGCAGAATCACCGACCGCACAGCTTCCACGGCGTAGGTCGTAGGCAGGACGTATGAGACAGGTCGCAGCCACTCTGGAATTGCTTGTATAGGCCAAAAAACTCCAGAGAGAAGGAAGGCAGGCAATACGACTATAGGCAAAAACTGAATTGCCTGCGCCTCGCGGCGGGCAAAGCTCGAGAGCATTATGCCCAGCCCCTCAGAAACGATCGCAAGCAGAGCAATGACGCCGAACGCTAGAAGTACGTCGCCAACTATGGTGACGTGAAACAAGATTACAGCCGCGGAGAGCAACACTGCCGATTGCGCAATCCCGATGATGCCGAACGCCACTGCGTACCCCACCACCAATTCGCTTTCCTTCAGTGGAGACGCGAGCAGCCGAAAGAGTGTTCCAGACGTTCGTTCACCAACAAACGAAATGAGCGTGAGGAGCGTCGTGAGCTGCCATACGGCAATGCAGATAATGCCGGGCGCAAAGAAGTCGATGAACTGCGCGTTAGCACCGTAAACGGCGTTGCTTGAGTCTACTGAGGCTGGGGCTTGACGGCCGAGGCCCTGGATTGTTTGCGCCACCGCTGTGTTGACCGTTGCAATGATAGGGTCCGAAACGTTAGGGTTGCTCTTGTCGGCTAGAAGGGTAATAGTGGTATTCGCTGGAGCGACCGATGTTTGACCAGACGCCCGGGCCACTACGGATTGGGTGAAATGGGAGGGAAAGACGATCGCTGCAGACGCACTTCCGTTTTGCACCTGGCCCACAGCATCGCTCTCACTATTTGCGTACGCAACGTTGAGCACGCTCGTGTCAAAATTGGAGATGATCTTATCTGAGAGAGAGCTATTTCCGACTCCGGTGTCGCCGTTGACTACGACCACTCGCACGTCCTTCACGCTGCCTGTGAATGCAACGCCAAAAATACTTATAACGAGTAGCGGGGCTATGAAAATGAGCGCGAGCTGGCGGCGATCGTTCTTTAGATCTCGCAAGACGCGTTTGGTAACTGCAAACGCGCGTGAAGCGTTCATTGCAGTCCCTCGGTTCGTGAATAGACCAAAAATGCGCCCTCAAGCGAATCGGTGTGCGTCAACTCCAGAAGCTCACGTGCCGAGCCCTCGGCGATGAGGCGCCCTCCTCGCATGAAGCCGATGCGATCACAATGGCGCGCCTCGTCCATATAGTGCGTCGTGATCAGCATTGTGATGCCAGCGTCACGCAGCTCCTCAAAGTAGCGCCAAAACGAGGCACGAAGATCGGGATCCACGCCGACGGTCGGTTCATCGAGAAACAGTACTTGCGGTTCGTGCAGCAGTGTACAGGCGAGTGAGATGCGATGTTGCATACCTCCACTCAGTTCGTCGACGAGCAGATTCTTCGAAGTCTCGAGATCGACGAGTTTGAGAAGCGCCTGTTCGCGCGTCTCTATTTGCCGTTTGCTGAGGCCAAACACCTCGCCATAAAACGCGAGGTTTTCGTGCACCGTCAAATTCCGGTATAGTGCGAGCTCTTGAGGCATATAGCCAATATTCTGCGCCACGCCGGGATCAGGGACCTTCGTGCCAAGCACGTACGCTTCTCCCGATGACGGGCGCAGCAGTCCGCAGAGGATTCTGATGGCCGTCGTCTTCCCAGCCCCATTCGGACCGAGCAATCCGTAGATTTCGCCGTGCTTTACGCGCAGCGACAAATTGTTGACAGCTTTGAATCCGTTAAAGTCCTTTTCGAGGTTTCGAATGCAAACATCGTCCTTCATACGACTCCTGCCTTGATCGGCCCCTTTTTTTGTCGACAACCCCAATGTTTATCTGATCCTCGGTGCCTCACGCAGCCGCACCGTGCAGGCTTATCGAAGTCCTTCTGTGAGGCGTGATTTAAATATCTACCTTCCTCGGATAAGCGGCTCTCAAATCAGAGCGTTGGTAGATAATGCACGCACCGGGTAATCGAAGCGAATTTCACGCAGCTGAAGCGTTCGGAGTCAGTCGATCCATTTGGTTACTTCGCGAGCATCGGGACGTTCTACAGGAGGGGGGCGCTTCATTGGGTAGCCGATCGCGCATCCGTTCGTTCCAAATTCGCCGTGAGGTATGCCTAGCACTGAAGAGAACTCCCTGTCCCGTCCCATCTGAGCAGTCACGGAAACGAGCTGAAATCCCAGCCCCAGGGCGGTTGCTTTCAGCCACATGTTCTCCAGACAGTGAGCGAGTGATTGCTGCTCGGCAGGCGGAATGCCGCTCCGTTCTGCCACGACGATGTAGTAGGGGGCGGTACCGATGCCTGGTACACCCGTCTCTGCGAGTCGCTCAAGTCTTTGTAAAAACCCCCGGGCTTGGTCTGGCAAGGATGAATTTGCCGCAAGTTCAACGCGCAGCTGTTCCGCCATGCGCTTCGCCTGCCGCTTCGCAAGCGCCGCGACGTGCGCAAGCTGAGTGCTCCCCTCTTGGAACACGAAGAATCGACGGAAGTCCTGTCCAGCAACAGCCTGCGCCGCATAAGGGGCGAGCAATCCTGCCCGCACAATGCTCATGATATCCTCTTTTGACGGAATATCTGGCGCGAATGACCTCACTGAACGCCGTGATTCGAGGATTCGGTCAAGGATCGCATTATCTTGTTGGGTGAAGGGTGAAACGTGCGTCATGCGTGACACTTTTCGCTCATAAGTATTAAACGGAATGATTTTCATCACTTTGCGCGCGCGGTCGGAATTCGGCCCGGAGAGGAGCTTAACCCCGGCCGCTTAGGGTCTATACACGACATAAGATGCATTGTCCCGTTCGAACGGTATCGCCGCGGAGCACGAATTTCCTTCAGCGCACGTGCGTCCATTCAATGGTAGAAGAACGAGCCGGCGCCTTGTACAGCGACCACGCACTTCTCGGGCGAGTGAGCGCGTGCAACTGCGGCGGCTGCGTCGAAAGGTGAGCAGTTCACAAAAGTCTCGTGCGAATATTGCACTTTGCGAAGCTAACGATTCATACGTCCGCCGCAGCAACACCCTTTACGCGCACGGTTGCAGTCTGTTTTCCGCGAGCGCAGAACAACCTCTGCTCATGTTGCCTCATGCATTCATTTCGGGTCGGACAACTCGAACAGAGACATAGGTCTGCATTGTCAAGCGTGTCAGGAACGTTCATTCCTATCACCATCTGCTAAAGAGTCAAACAATTATTGTTTTACGCTTCCCATCGTAACCAGTTGTCGGAATCATCAAGTTGTATGAAATGGAGATCGCAGCATGTCAGCAGACGGAAGACCTCATAAGCCAGAGATGTCATAATCATCCTAAGGAGCTGAAACATGCAGACACTGACCCCAAATCAGGGCGTTGCACTCGCTGCGCCAATGATCTATAGCCTCGTAACATCGCTCGACGCAAACGGAAGACCAAACGCACTTGGCGTATCGTGGGTGACCCGCACGTCGTTAGACCCTTTCTTGTTAATGGTCTCCATCGATCATTCGCGCTATTCGCACGCTGGAATTGACTTTCACAAGGAGTTCGTAGTCCACTATCCGAGTGCCGAACAAGCGGAAGCCGCGTGGTTTTGTGGCTCGAGATCAGGACGAGATATCGATAAGATCAAAGAGGCAGGCCTCTCATTGATCGACTCTGTCGCGGTGCAGGTGCCGACAATTGAAGGAGCGACCGTGGCGTTTGAATGCAAAGTAATCGGGCAGTTCGAGACCGGCGACCATACAGTATTTGTCGGAGAAGTCGTTGCGACACGCGGTGAGCCTCAAAAGGCTGGGCACTTGTATGTTACGTCGAATTACGAATTCTTTAGCCTAGAAGGTTCGCGTGTCCCCAGTCGATAAGCCATACTCCGCAACACAGAATCAAAAAAAACGGAAGCAGCTCGATTTTGATCATTAGCTTGTGTTTTGCTTGTTCTTCTCAGTAAACTAGACTTGCGGTCGCCTGTTGCCGTTCTTGACAAAGAGTCAGACACGCAGCTTCGGGGAATTTGCTTTTGGGGGTTGCACGCGACGAACTTATAGCCCAGCAAAATAAGAATTCCACACGTATATTGAAGCCAACTACCACGAGCTACGGCGTATCCAAAAAAAGCTCCAAGGACAGAAGGTCGAATAACCACCAGATGGGTGAGCTACACGACAGTTGAACTCTTCGCTTTTGGTTTCACGGCTTTTCTGGTGGGTTTCTCTGGCGCTATCGTGCCGGGCCCAATGCTTACGGTCTCTATAACCGAATCATTCAAAAAGGGTTACAAGGCCGGAACGAGTGTGGTTTTTGGTCACGTCGCAGCTGAGACTGCTATGGTCGTACTTCTCGTTCTAGGCCTGAGCCAGATCATAGGACTAAAAGCGCCATTTATTGCAATTTGCGTTATTGGTGGGGCATTTCTTGTGTTCATGGGCATCAATTTGATAAAAAGTGGCCAAGAGAACGCCCCCATCCAGACGACTGCCGAAAAACGGACGCTTGCATACGGGCCTGTCTACGGCGGCATAATCACCAGCTTGTCGAATCCATTCTTCTTCTTGTGGTGGTTTACGGTCGGAGCGGCGTTTGTGTTCGAGGGTCTGAGACTCGCCGGATTAGTAGGGCTGGCTGCGTTTCTAATTGGTCACTGGGCCTCGGATTTCTCGTGGTACGGATTCGTTTCGATCTTTACCGACCGAGGAGCCGCCGTTGCAGGTGACAGAGCCTATCGGATCGTTCTCCTAAGTTGTGGCGTTTTCTTATCGATACTTGGGGTAGGCTTTGTGTGCAATGGATTCTTGAACATTTAATTGCGGCGGGGTCGTCAACAAGAGTTCGCTTGCAAGTCTCGGCGTCAACCTGCGAGGGGACACACGTCTCTATGCTGCTGCGCAAAAACCAGCGGCAGCGCTCTCTGCCTCGATCCCACGCTGCCTAGTAGCAAGCACTGCTTCTAATCTAATTCCATTTCATTTTTCAACCAAAAGCCGCCATCGAAAACTATTTCTCTCTGACTACGGAAGTTGGCCTGATGGACGTCACTACTGCGATAGGATTGCTCGTTGTAGCTATTCTGGTCCTTATCGTGCTGTACATTCTGGTAAAGATAGGGACCAGATATGGAAAGTACTTGGCAGTGAATTCGATACTCGGTATCATCGTTCTGGCTTTGGCGGACTTCATTGGACTTCCGGTACCCATAAACTTGATTACCATAATTATTTGTGCGTTAGCGGGGATCCCCGGAGCTTTGCTTGTAATATTGTTGTTCGTGCTCGGGATTGTTGCCTAAGACAAAGGCTCACTACTAGTTCTTGCTATGTGCTCCGGGGTGCTTTTTTTGGTTTACCTAAATTTGTACGTTGGGCGCCCGACTAATCGTTCGGTCAGGCTCAGAATTGCGGCTCGAAAAAAAACAGACCCAGGCTGCTTGAATTCGTGTCAGAGAACGACGAACAAAATGATGACGCATTGAGCCTGTTCTAAACGCTGATGCCGTACGTGGTCAGATAACGACTTTCACCTCGTTTACACAGAGCAACGCCTTGAGAGGAGTGGTTTTACCCCAACCTTTAATACGAAAAAACAAATTATGCGTGTGCCGCCGCGATCGTCGTGATGCCCTTGCCTTATGAAAATCATTGCCTGCGCGCTTATCGCGATTGCTTTTTTAATGCCGCTCCAAGGATTTGGAGATGCCCTAATTTGCCAAGGCTCCATGGCGAGTACTGTCCATTACGCTACGACGCGCGAGATCATCGTTCCTGAAGGAACACAGAAGATAGTGGTCCAGCTTCCAACGGCACTGAACGCGAGTCTCTTCGCGTACTCGCAGAGAGCGCTGTCATTCAGTATTTCATATAGCAAAAAACCCGACGAAGTAGCGGCCACGAACGGAGGAATCACTGCGACGTGGGTAAACCCGCCGTCAAGATTGAGCTACACGATAGTGGCCAACTTGACCATTGACGTGCGGGTTGACGGGCTAAATTCGAATTCACAGCTACCGATCAGGCTCAATTCTTCTGATCATGGCGCGAGCAGATACCTCGCCCCTTCGAAGTACGTGCAATCAAACGACTCCGCCATCAAAAAAACCGCGGAAACCCTGATCAGCAACGCTGACTACGAGAGTGCAGCTGTGACGTCTATAATGCTGTGGGTGAATGACAATCTCAGGTACGATGCTAATGTGACGAACCACGACGCGGCGTGGACCTTCCAAAATAAGCGGGGAACGTGCGAGAACTACGCGCAGCTCTCGCTGGCGCTATTGCGGAGCGTGGGAATTCCGGCGCGCTACGTGAGCGGCTATCTCGTGGGCGGGGACATCACAGTAAGTGGCTCCATAGCGACGTATGGCTATAGTTGGGACGCTGGACCGCATTCTTGGATTGAGGTGTACTATCCTGACTTAGGGTGGGTACCCTACGAACCACAAAAAACGCTGGGCTTCGTTGATGATCATCACGTGCGAGAGTCTGTAGGCGCGGACTCCAGCGACCTTCCAAACAAACTGATTTACACGTACGCCACAAGTAGTAATGGGCGGCTAGCCCTCAACGAATCATCAGACGTGACCCTCGTGCGCGATACGTCGACATTGCGCGTAGTTAACACATCAGCTGTCTCGAGCCAGGGAGTCATGTCACAGGAGATGGCGCACGGCGGCGTGATTAACGATCGAATCAATACATTTGATGGCGAGACGCTCCTGAGTCAATTGGCAGTACCTCTAATTGTCACAGTCGGAGTGGTAGCGAGTTTCGCATTCTTGCTCGCGCGCAGGAGACGCCGCTAGAAAACACGTCTTTTTCGGGCTATGCTTGCGCTGATTCGAGTGCCCAAGCGATAAATCGTCTTGCTGGAAACTCATGAATCGTCGACAGTATGAAGCGCCCCTTGTCTGACGAGGTCACGGTCAAAACGGCACCGCCATCTGCCTCCAGCACGACGTCGTGCTCACTTGCGCCGGTCAAGTAGCCGTCCGTGTGGGCTTCAGGGACGTCGACGATCTGTGCAGCAGGATGTTCCCTCTTCATAGCTATTTTCACGATCTCATCTCGCACGAGCAGCCTGAACCTGCACGGAAGACCAAGCCAGCTGAAGTCGTAGTCGTCGACGTAAGGGCTGAATGCGACCAATGAGCCTCCCTTTCGTACGAACTGGCGGAGCGGGGTTCCGAGGCTTTTCACTGATTTTGCAACGGTGCTGTAAGCGAGATTACCAAAGCCTACAGGGAGTATTGCCACCTCGAACTTGGGCGCGTACGCGGTGCCAATCTGCAAGGGAGAGACGCGCTCGCACGCGAAACCGTATTCGACAAAGAGCTTCTCAAAGAGAAGCGGTCGATCCCAAATGAGCGCTATTTCAGTCATTACCTCAACGTGACTGGGCGGCTACTTAAGAATTATTGCCGCAGGCACGGCTCCGCCACATCGCAGAATTGGCCGCCTGCGAAAATTGAAACTCCCCCTTCGTTCAGGCCTTACTGCCATGCACCGCTGCACCGAAGCACGCTCGAGAGAGAGGCATGCACGTCGCGCACAGACCTCTCAGGACTATCTTAGCACGGGTTCGACTAGCATAAACCCAGAAACGGCCTCTTGTTGTCACGTTGGCGATTGACCGTGCTTCCAGCTCTCAACCAATTCCGATAGTTCTCCTGCGTCAGTGATTTCCTCGATCCAAATCTCGTTGAACCGGGTGCGCAGCGCGGGAGAGAGCACGTTTCGCGACGGGTGGATTTTAGGAGGATTGATGGAAAAGAACAACCTGAAATTGGGATGTAGTTTAAAGAGAGTCCCCTCTTCGTCGGCAACGTAGCCGAAGTCTAATAACGTGTTGAGATACTCAGAGAGAGGATTGAGGTTTGCCTCGTCAATCAAAAGCCACGCGCCCCTCTTAACAGCCTTAAAAAGCAGTCCTCGCTTGTAGTGCCATTTGCCGCTGCGGCCTTGCGTGTAGCCACCCAAGAGCTCCTCAAGACCTGAATCTGATGACAGGTTAACATAGTAGAGATCCGTTTTCTTCTCCCGTGCAAGATAGCGTATCAACGTCGTTTTGCCTGAAGCAGGATAACCTACCAAAAGAATCGGCTCGTTGAAAAAGAGTGCTTTGACAACACTCGCCAGCGTCTGTCGCTGCGTTTTGGTCGGGACAATGTGCGCCTCTTGACCAGGAATGAGATGGCGACCGCGAGTAACCGACAAGTCCGCTAAGAACTGCTCCAACTGCCCAGTGTGGACAGCAAGAACGTCCTCAATGCTCGTGCTCTCATTTTTAAGGCCAAAGAGCGTATCGATAAGCTTTATGAGAGCTTCCCGCTCGTCGCCGTTCCGCACGCGTGCCACGTAAACATCTGACAGTTCTCGAGCGAGGGACTCTAAAAGCGCAGGTTCGGGCACATTGGCTTTTATAGCGGGCGTTAATCGCCTCCCGAGCCGTATTAAGTCGCGCAAACTGAATATGTACGGCTCTTTTTCGTCCTTGCCGATAACTTTCGAGTCCGCTTGTTCCTGTAGCGTAATGTGGAAGAACGCGACAGAGTACGCTAAATGAGCGGGAATGTCGAACAGTCCGCTCAAAATCTCAATGAGATCTTCTTCGCTGAGCTCGGGTTGATAGTGCACTTTGAACCTCGACACAAACACCCGCGAAAGCCGTTCTCGTTGTGCGTAACTCAATGGATTCGCCGTGGCAAACAGCCGGAATTCGTTTGACGGCTCGACAACTCGTTGATCGCCATTTTCTGAATAGACAAACTTACCGGTGATCAGGTAGTCATTCAATATCTCAAGGACTTCAGAGGTCGCGAGGTTGAGCTCTTCGAGAACGAGGCACATACCGCGCTTTGCCGCTTTGAGTATGATCCCGTCCTGCCAGACAAAGGTGCCTTGTTTGTTTGGCCTTATTCCGCCTATGAGTTCTGACTTGGAAATGTACGGATTGAGCGTGTACGAGACGTGTTGGTTGCCAAGCGCCTCAGCTAGCCACTTGACCAGGAAGCTCTTCCCCGTCGACGTCGGCCCCATGAGCAGGAGCGGATGGTGTAGAAGATACGCTGAGGCGATAGCGTAGAGCATCTCGTACGAGGATTTAGTTACGATGCACGGCTGTTTATTGGTCCGCAGTCTCTTCTTCTTTAAGGTGAGACGGCCTACCTGGAGGGCGTCTTTTCCCAATAGAACAAAAGGCGAATAAGCACCAGAAAGGGGGGCAGACAACGGCTCATTCAGCTCTTTGTCCAGCTCTCGGAGGGTCTCCGCAAACCCAGCTCCCTCCTGACCCGATAACACTGCGCGCAACACGCTTGCGAAGAGGTCTTGCGCGGCAGCACGAACTTCGGCCGCCTCGTCGTCTAGCGCGCGCTCCAACTCGTGCAGCGATGCAGCCCCTTCATCACGGACGTGCCGCGGGTAGACTCGTTGGAGGGCCTCTATCGTGGCCCGGCGCACCTCCGGGTCGTGATCAGTGAGCAGCCGCTCGAGAGGCGCCAGGTTGACGGCGTTCCCGTGTTCGATGAGTGATGCATAAATCCTGCCCAGAGCTTCGGCCGCTGCCACACGAACTCCTGCGTGTTTGCTCTGTACGGATTTCTCTAATTTTGTAACCTCGATGGCCGTGTCCCTTTGAAGCAGCGCGGGATAAATCGCGCCAAGCGCTGTCACGGTAGCCCAACGCACCTCCGGGTCGTGATCAGTGAGCAGCCGCTCGAGAGGCGCGCTGTCAACCGCGTTCCCGTGTTCGATGAGGGCCAGGTACACACGGCTGAGCGCGTGGACGGCAGTCCGGCGCATCTGGTCATCTGATTGTAACAGAAGGCGCTCGAGAGGCGCGCTGTCAACCGCGTTCCCGTGTTCGATGAGAGCTGGGTAGACGGTGCCGAGTGCGTTCGCGGCTGTTTTGCGTACAACCCAAGATCGATCGCTGAGAGCCGCTTCTAGCGCCTTGAGGTCAACATCCGTGTCACGTTGGATGAGCGCAGGGTAGACGGTGCCGAGCGCTTCGGCGGTCGCTTGCCGTACGGCCCAATAGTCATCAGAAAGCCCGGTCTTCAAGCGTGACACGTCGACTGCTACGCCCACCTCAATAAGCGCCGGGTAAATGATGCCAAGGGCCTCTATCGTCGTTTGCCGTATGTAATCGATCAGTCCGTCCAGGCCCCGTTCAATTTGAGCTACGCTTATCTGCCTGTCGTGCTTTATAAAAGCCGGATAAACAGCGCTCAAAACCTGCGCTGCCGTCTTGCGCACTCCGAGGAACTCGCTGTCAAGCGCGTGCTCGAGCTTTGACAACGAGGGCACTACTCCTCGTTCGAGCAGCGAAACATAAACGCGACCGAGCGCATCGATGAGCGCCATTTGGAATTTCTCGTCACGATCTCCAAGATCGGCCTCGAGCGCGTCGATGTCAACGCTCTCGCCTCGTTTCACGAATTCTGAATACGCGATGCCTAACGCCCGTACAGTGGCTTGACGCACCTCGGTGTCGTGATCAGTGAGCAGACGCTCTAAAAAGACTATTTCAACCGCGTTCCCGTGTTCGATGAGAGCTGGGTAGACGGTGCCGAGTGCGTTCGCGGCTGTTTTGCGTACAACCCAAGATCGATCGCTGAGAGCCGCTTCTAGCGCCTTGAGGTCAACATCCGTGTCACGTTGGATGAGCGCAGGGTAGACGGTGCCGAGCGCTTCGGCGGTCGCTTGCCGTACGGCCCACGATTCATCGCGAAGCAGCAGCTCGAGAAGACTTGTGTCGACCACTTTTCCCTCTCCGATGCGTTCGCTATACAAAGAGGCCAGAACTGCGACGGCTGCTTGGCGTGCAGTCCACGCTGTATCCGTTAACTCGTCTTCTAATTCCTCGATGATAAGATCGCGCAAAAAATCGGCGACAAGAACGTCATATGCGATCTTGCGTCCCACGATCTGGGTGCGTTTGTCTGGCGGACTCACTAGTGCGCTAAGGACGCGTAGGAACGGCTTGATGCGGGGACTCGCAGTAAAGGTGATGAGAAGCTCAACAAAAGAGCTCACGCCTTCTGAAAGAGAGGTGACGAGCGCAGGCAGTTGAGGAGATTCCGAAGTGAAATCGAGCGGTTCAAAATCTTTTAGGACTGCTTTGATGTTTTGTTGCTCTTCGACTATTGAACGGATGATCGGTTCATTCTCTGGCTGTATCCGGGTAAAACCGTAGTGACACGCTTCAACAAACGCGTCTTTCTCGCTTAAGCCAGCCTCCAAAAACAGCGTCACTGCTTCAGTTGCCCGTTTCAAATCCCGAATTGTGAATAAGTCGGGAAAGTCGTGTTTAAGTTTGAGGTAAACGCCGGCGATTAGCGCTCCGAGCGCGGCCGTGAACCTATCGTCAGTGGCTTCAGAAGGCCCGTCGCTTCGAGTGTCGCGTCTTGACAAGTCACGAGGATGAATGACTCATCACCTCTTGCTGGAGCACTTCGCCCAACGTCAACGGCAACTCATCAACAGTAGCGACTTGTATAGGACGGCGATATCGCGTGCTTATCGTTTTTGCCTGTTCGCCGATACCGATGCCGACTACGCTTATGGCTTTTGTTTCTGCAGCGTCTTGCAGTTCCTCGAACGTCATACCGGTCGTATTGACGTTGCCTTCGCCGTCGGATATGACGATTATGAGGCGATAAACATCTTCTGGCTCTCGATCGAATAGGTCGATCCCTAGCGCGAGCGCGTCTGCATCTGCCGTCGCCCCGAGCGGAATGAACTGAGAGACGTCCTCAAACACATCCTCACGAGTCCGCTGAGTCAGCGTCTCCCCAAACGGCTTGTGGATGATTGGCGCGTCCGAGAAGCCGATGATCGCGTAGTCGATTCCCAGATAATCGAACGCTTCCATGAAGAGCAAAAGTGCGTGCAGTGCAGCAGTTCGCTTTGGTTCCTGCATCGAGCCTGATTCGTCTAAGAGCAACATTATGCGGTGGTCCAAGCGGGTCGGCCGCCTGCGCTTGAGGAATACGTCGAAATCTTTCTTGGTCGTGGGCAAGCCTTGTTGCATCTTGCGCGTAACGTCCATCACCCGACGCAAATCCGGTTTTTGCCCAGACGGATAGTAGCCTTCGTACTTTGGCTTGCGATTCTTTGCAAGCACGTTTTCAAGCGTTCCGACAAGTATATGCAGCAATCCCGAAACAGCAGCGTACGCTCCTTGGTATTCGTTCATACGGCGGCCGCGTTCGAATTCGAGGTGCCGGCGCTGAGCGACAAGGTCTCTGCGGGTGAGTTCGGAGTGCGGCTTTTCTGCTGAAATTCGCACGTGTTCAAGGCTATCCCTGTTCTCCGCAATTTTTTGTTCAAGGGCATCTGCGTCGACCGATTCGGGCGCATTTCGCTTAGCAGACAGCCGATCGGCGAGTTCCTTGGCTTGCTCCTCGAGGATCTCCTGCCCCTCTTGCTCCAAGAGTTGTGGGTTAATTTCAGAGGGGTTTCCACCTTCGCCGAGAGGGTGCTGCCCGCGCTCTGCGCCTAGCGTAAGGTTGTCAGCGGCTTGCTTGAGCAGCTGTTCGTACGGCTCTAGAATATGGTCCCGTATCTGTTCGGCTGCTTCCCGTGCGTACCGAAGCTTGTCGTACTCTGTCGCGCGGCTAGGGGGGTAGTGGTTGAAGATTGATGGAAAAAACTGAACTGTATTTTCGAGAGCAGCGCCTACTTGTGGGCTTATGACGTGCGAAGGAAGCCTACCAAACCGCCAGAAGTAAAGAACGCTTAACAGGTACTCGAGATGCGGAAACAGCTGGTATGCCTGAATCGTTGAATCGGAGTATTTTTGCACCTCCTTCTGCAATTTGTGGCTGTAAGCCGTTGCGCTGAGGTCGTCTGACAACAGATCGTCATAAATGATATCGAGATATGGGGTCGTTCCCTTAAACGTGGATTTCATCCAGTTACTTGCGCGCGGATCTTCAAACGTGTTGAGCAATAAGCGCAACGATTCGCTCGAAAGAAGACGCTTGAAGACCGGATGTTTCACGTCGACACGCGTTACTTGGTAGTGGCCGATCTCGTGCAATAAGGAGCCAATGATTTTGTCGGGCGGTGCTGTGACGAGGTCGACGAGAGGAAAGGTTATGGTGTTACTCTCATAGTCAAAAGCCCACCATTCACCAGGAACGACGCTGATGTCAACATCCTCACCCAGTCCCGTTGAGATGATGGTCACGAGCGTGCGCATCTTCTTGAGGAGGATTGCCTGGTCTATTCTATTTCTCGCGGCTAACTCGGCTGTCCGTTGACGTTGTTCTTCCGAAAGCTCAGTGTCTGGCTCACGCGAAGGCGTTCCTGATGTGGCGAGCGGGGCTGCTTGCACATCCAAATGCGGGAGCTTCTGAGCCAGATGCGCGAACAATGCGTCCAACCAGTCTTTGTTAGCGAACATCGCGTAGCGCTCGGGCGCGCCCAACACGTCGACTTGGTCTTTGAGAAGCGGCAGTGAGAGTTCATCGAGCAGCTCGTCACAGTTTCTGTCGTTTCCGTTTCGCGCGAGGCGGTCAAACACATACGCAAACACTCCGAGTCGAAAGCCAACGGGCACGCCTTCGCGCAGCAATGCGTAGCTCAGATAAACGACACGGTCGTCTGCGCTCGCTAACGCCGTGCCTTTTGCATCAACGTTGAGCGAGCGCGAACTGGCCGAAATGACTACCCGCGCTGGGAACGTTCGTGCTGGCTGCTTGTGACTCAAGGAAACCCACGTCGAAAAATCACGTTCAAACTGACCAAGCATCTGCGTCACTCGTGCCTGAATAGCTGGTGGCAAGTTAGCAATCCGGTTCTGATCGAAGACGAAGCGCACGTGCGAATCAGCGATGCGTAGCGAGACAGTTAGCTCTGGAAGGCTTTTCTCTTCCTCTGTCGGCCTAAAAAACGCCGGATAATGAGCTAGGGACACGTCGGTGGTTCTCCTAGTGACGTTCTCTAATCAGAAAAACGTGCCGTTCGAGGGGGACCAATCTCTCTGTGCAACACTTATTCAACGTCACCGTTCTTCGTATATGTATTTGCGAGAGAGAATATAATGATGATGGCGTCGTAATGCTAATTAAACGCGCGGATTCCGTTAGCCTTGGACAGCCGCGCCAGACTACAGAATGGTTCTACGAAGAGAGGCCCAAGTGTGCGCGAACTACTATGTCAACTCATCCAATAGTAAAAAACAACTGTGCGCAGGCCGAGCTCTCTAAAATGAGACTACTTCACGATCGTAGCAATCTGCTACCGCGCCGTGCACTTGAGTACTTAGGAGGGGTCTGTGCGAGTTCTAAATCCGCTCACCCGTGATGTCCACTTTGACGCCTGTAACCTTTTCGACAGGCTCTTTTCGGGGCATCGTGACCTCTAAGACCCCGTTGTTGAATCGCGCTTTAGCTTTGTCTGGAATTACTGGAGCTGGCAAACGCATGGTTCGCTTGTACGCCATGTAGCCCCTCTCTCGACGAGCGTAAGGTTGCTGTTCACGTGCTATTTCAGCTTTTGATTCGGCACTGATCTCTATAGTGTCTGCCGTGAGGTTGAGGTCTATGTCCTCTTTCTTAACCCCAGGCAGATCAGCGACCAAGTGAATTTCTGTTCCGACGTCGATAATATCTACGTCAGGGGCCCTAACCGGCCCTCGAGGCCTTGGTATGATTTCAGGGACGTACGCTTTGTACAAGTGCTCAGCACGCGAGCGCTGCGGCTCCGGAACAAGCATCTTGTAGAGGTCTTCGGCACTCGCAAACATAGCGTCGAATGCGCGTCTCACATCAGCAAGGGTACCCAAGATCCAATCTTCTCTCGTCGTCATTTTTCTGCCTTTCATTCGTTTCTCGACCATATGATCACCTGTTAGTCGTTCGGCTGAAAATAATCACTCTCCATAGAATTCTGCTTTGTTCCTATTTATATCCTCACCTCTGCGTTGAAACGGTGCGCGAGCGCTCTTAGCAGCTTCACTGCACCCAGACAGCTTGGGCTGGATCGCTTAGGTGGCGTCCGCAGGACTGCAGGAACGTCATACGGCACCGACTGTGTGCACAGCACTCGCTGCCGGGCGTATCACAGCCTGCCAGAAAACTCAATCTTAAACTCTTTTATTGATTGCGGAGTGACAAAGAGCTAAGTAATTGGGTGACCAAAAAGATAGCTAGTGCTGTTGAAATAGCAGGGAAAAACTAGGTCGGGCGCCTAGATAGCTAGCTATTTGAGTTTTCGCCGAACAGCTCTGAGCTAGCGTGGTAGGATCGACATGGGAATCGAAGTTGCACTTATTCATCCGCCGTTTGGCAAGGGAGACGTCAGAAAGCTGAATATCTGCTCGCCGCCATTGGGGCTTGCTTATTTAGGCGCTTTTCTCAGAGAGCACGGTCATCACGTCGCTATCATAGATGCCGAAGTTGAGCGGCTGAGCAATACGCAGATTATGGAGCGCGTGCAGACGGCCGATCTCGTTGGCATCACGACCACAGCACCAACTTACAGCTCAGCCCTTGCGCTTGCAAACCTCATTAAGCAATCGAACAACAGCAAGAAGGTAGTTCTCGGTGGCCCACAAGCAACTTTCTTGGACCGCGAGTGTCTCGAGAAATCAGCGGCTGACGCCGTCGTTAGGGGGGAGGGAGAAGCCACTATGCTCGAAGTCGCGGATTCCACCGAGTCGGGCAGCTTGCACCACGTTGAGGGCATCACCTTGCGAGACGGGGACGCGATAGTTCGAAACCCCGATCGGAAGTTGATCGCCGATTTAGACGAGATTCCATTTCCCGCGAGGGACTTGCTACCAATGGCAAAGTACTTGCCACCTAAGAGCACCGGCGTCATATCGAGTAGGGGGTGCCCATTCAGGTGTATTTTCTGCGCCTCCTCAAACGTGTACCACAAGACGTTTCGGTCGCGGAGCGCGGACAACGTCTTTGACGAGGTAGCTCAGCTCGTTGCTCAAGGCTACGACAACGTCACCATGCTCGATGACAATTTCATTCTCAACAAAGAGCGCGCCTTCAAGTTTGCCGATCTGGTAGAGGAAAATAACCTAAAGTTTAGCTGGTCGTGCACGGGGCGCGTTGACTCCGTTGATGAGGACTTACTCGGCAGGCTGCGCGAAGTCGGCTGCAACGGGCTCTTTTTTGGCGTTGAGTCTGCCTCGGATGACACGCTGAAGCTCATCAAGAAAGGGTTTTCGACCGATCAGGTGATTAACGCCTTTGACGTGCTTAGAGACTACGATTATGCAACAACGGCGTCCTTTATGATCGGATTGCCCGGAGATGACGGGCAGAAGGTCGCCGACACGATCAACCTAGCAAAACAGGTCATGCCGGATTTCGCAATGTTTTCGGTCACCACGCCCTATCCGGGAACTGAGCTTTACGACAACATTGACAACTACGATCTTGAGATTACCTTGGATGACTGGAGTGAGTTCACCCTCACAAAGCCCGTGGTTCGTACACGTGCTCTTTCGACAGCAGACTTACACCGGTGGTTTTTGAAAGCATACTTTGGTTTTTACGTACGGGCGTCCTACTTACGACGGGCCATCGCAAAGAAGCAGCTCGGCTTCGTTCTAGGCCCCGTACAGCACGCCATTGTCGACAAATTCAGCGGAGCATTCTCGCGTCACAGTTTGTGAGTTGACGCTACTCGAGACGCGACATTGATTTTGCCGGAAAGCCTTGGTTAAAAAGGATTAAGCGTAAATATCTTGCCTCACAGAGGTTAAAGCCTGATTGCAATCAGAAGGAGATGAGACGTATGGAAGCGAACAAAGTTTATGTCTTACCAGACCTGCCCTATGGCTATAACGACTTAGAACCCTATATCTCTGAGCAACAGCTCAGGATTCACCACGACAAACACCACCTCACGTACGTAAACGGCGCGAACGCGACTTTTGAGAAGCTCGGTGCTGCACGAAAGAGCAACGCAGACGTAGACGTCAAGGCTACGCTGAAGGAGCTGTCGTTCAACATCGGTGGCCACGTGCTCCACAAGCTTTTTTGGCCGACGATGGCGCCTGCCGGCAAGGGCGGCGGCGGAGTCCCTAAGGGAAAGTTGGCGGATGCAATAAACAGCGAGTTTGGCAGCTTTGACCGGTTCAAGGCGGAGTTTAGCAAAGCCGCGGCAACCACCGAAGGGTCAGGATGGGCGGCGTTGGTGCTCGATATGCAAACAAACCGGCCTATCATAATGCAGATAGAGAAGCACAACGTCAACGTCTATCCAAACTCCCGCATCGTCATGGTTCTTGACGTCTGGGAGCACGCCTACTATCTCGACTATAAGAACGAGCGGCCGAAATTCGTCGATGCATTTTGGAACATCGTGAACTGGGAGATGGTGAACGAGCGGTTTGAAGAAGTGCTCGAGTGCACCTGCGGCATCACCTAAATCTTCGCGTCGCTGCAACCATAGGGGAGTGTTGGATAGGATTCCTGTCCAATGCTCTTTCCTAGCGTCAATCACGACCATTTGATGCAACGCCTTAGTCGATTGATTTGTAACGATTCAATCAACAGCGCTTTTTTTAGAGAGTTGTCAATTTACGGCAACCGAACTCACTGTCTCGCGTCTCGCCCCCGTTTAGCCCGGGCCTTTGTGGGCAAAATGTGACTAGAGCTCAACTACACTCGCGTGACTGCTGGGGTCTTTCCGTATTGTTATCTGCTGCTGCGTGTACGCGTGAAAGGTGTCATCGTGGCTTATAACAATAATCTGGTTCAACCCCTTGATCGCACCGATTTGCTGAGCGAGGCTATCGCATCTCTCTTCGTCAAGATGGATCGTTGGTTCGTCCAAGATGAACAAACCCAAGCCGCTTAATGTCTCTTGCATTGCGAGGCGCACGGCCAAACACGCTGAGACCTTCTCGCCGCCACTCATTTCATACAATGAGATCACGTTGCCGCCATCTGCTTTGAAAACGAGGTAGTCCTCTTGCCAATGAAGTTGCGACTCGTCATTCACCAGTTGCCTCCAGTGACGGGCAGCTTGCTGGCTCACCTTTTTTGTATAAAGCGGCCTCATCGCGCTCAAGTTTTTGAAACTATCTCTGATTTCATCAAAGAACTTGCCGTCAGCAGCAATCTCGTTGAGCTCAACGTCAAGTGCCATCAGGTCTTCCCGCTTAACCACGAGATCCGCTTCGTGGGGTTTCAGATCTTCAATTTGTCTACTAAGTTGCGAGGCAATCCCACGCATCTCATTAAGCCGTTGCCTCGTTTCTAGGCTATCTTTTTCAATTCGCAGGTGTTCGGCGGCGTCATAAAGCTTTGATGCGGCTTCTATGTCAACGGCAAGTTTCTGCCGGCGCTCTTCTAATGCTACCAAGTCTCGGGCACAGCTGTCGCGTCGTTCTATGGCCTCGTCAAGATTCGCCGCCAAACTGACGGACGCCACGTAGCTATCGTAGTCTTTCTGAAGCTCGCGCAATTCGTGTTCAAGTCGCAACACAAGCGCCTCATCCCCGCCTTGTCCAGTCAAGTGCGCGATAGTACCTTCAGCTCCCCCTATGTCGCTCTGTAATGCTTCGTCTCTTCGACTGAGCTCAGCGAGCCCGCTGACTAGGACTGACCGATCTGATTTCTTAAGCGTGTATACGAGTGAGTGATACTCTTCGGCGCTCGCTTTCAACGCCCCGATGCGCTCTTCAAGAGACTTCATGCGAGCCATGTTATCACCAATCGCTTGGACCGAATCACGTTCGCCTGCCAGTTCTCGACGTAGTGTATCTATCTCTTCCAGTTTCAGTTCCAGTTCACGCCGCTTGCCGTCGAGCAGTTGCAGTTGCCGTGCGGCTCCACGCGCCTCATTAATAGCAGATGCTCTCTCATTGCGTTTCAACTGAAGCAGCGTAAGTTCCGCTCGAATGGCTTCAAGTTCGTGCTCATGCCGATGACCACGTTCCTCAATCGATTCACAGCGATCGCTCGTGTACGGACAGACCCCTTTGAGGAGGCTATCGAGATCCTTTTCCATCTGCTTCTTGTGTCCGTCTAGCTCACCGACCTTTCGTGCTAACTCGTCGAATTCACGCAGCAACGTTTCAAGCCTTTCAGCGCGCCCTTTGAGTGTGCCGTACTCTTCAAGTTCCGTTTCCAGCTCCTTTGTTGCCAGACGCTTTGTTCGTATCAGTTCTGTAGTCGCTTTGATACGCTCCAAACCTGCCTGGTAGCGTTGCTGATCAAGCTTGAGCTGTGAGAGGGCTTCGCTGAGCTGCGTGTGTTCTGCAGCGATTGGTGACAGTTGCGTCACTCGATCTGACGCCTCATCAAATTGCTGAAGCTCTTTGAGCGCATTTGCCTTGGCGCTTGTGATGCTTGCGTGCGCGACACGGAGTTCGGACAGGCGCGTCGCTTCGCTAGCCACCTGCCGCGCCAGCGCCCGTACCTCGTCAAGCTGCCCGGCAATGTGTTGATATCGCAAGAACGACGGCCGGCGTTCCTCGACGACATTCTGCGCTTCGCGACAGTTGTGCACCTCGCGATTTGCCGTCTCAACTGCCGTCGCCACGTCGCCCGCTTTGACGTCTGCCGTGCTGAGGTCCCGTTTGAGGTTTTCGAGTTCCGCGCGAAGCGATTCATACGCTTGCTTCTGATTTTCGACCGCAGACAACTTGGCTTCGACTGCACCGATTGACTGCCGAAGGTTTTTCAGCTCACGTTCGTACTCTCGCAATCGGTTAACGAGTCCGCTCAGGTGCGCTATTTCAGCTTGAAGCACGCGTGCTTCCGACTCAGCGCGCGCTATCTTGCTTTTGAAGTTGTTTTTTACGTGAACGGAGTCACTGTAGGCCTGTCGATAACTGTAAAGACCGAGAACCTTGTCGAAATGGTCTTTTCGTTTCTGAGACGTGAACTCAAATTCATTGATAACCTGCCCCTGTAACACGCAAATAACGTCGCTGAACAGACTGTCGGCCGACGACGTACGAATTTCTGCCATGCCGAGCTCGTCGCGAATGCGTTCGTGTATCTCTTGCTTTCCGTACAGATCGGTCTTCTCTCCGTCAATGTACAGCTCCCAACTCTGAGTCGTTCGCGACAGGACGTGTCGCACGCGGTACACGTGTCCCTTGTGCGAGAACGTTGCGTCTATAGACCCTTCTGCCGCTCCTTTTCGCAAAAGGTACTCGGTTACTCCTTGCCTGTGCCGTTCTCCCGCGTAGTCTATCGTTGCCTGCTTAACACCGTCGTCCCAGCCAAAAATCGTCCTGCCAATGCTCGTCACGATGGTGCTCTTGCCAGCGCCGTTTTCGCCGTATATGGAGATCGTGCCGTTTTGAAACTGGATCTCTCCCGAGTCTTCGAACGCTCTGATGTTCACGAGGCGGAGGCTTTCCAGTTTCATACGTGGTCCCTCCTAAAGCGTGAAACGTGCTGTACGATGGACTCAGCATCGTCCGTGTTCGTAAGTTGGCTTTCGAGTATTTCGCGAAGAAGCGTGCGCGCGAAACCCGCAACGTCTCGCGCTTGCTCGTTGTACCGCGCAAAACTGCTTGCGAACATGTTCATTTCCAGGTCGTCAAGGCTTCCTGGAGTCTCGATGAGTTCGCCGTCGGTGCTGAGGGTGTTGTCGAGAACAGTGCTGTACAAGGGCGCGTAACGCTCGTCTACGAACTGCTTAAGCTCAGAGAGGTTAGGAGGAGACTGCGCCTCCCCGTTAAGAATCACGCGCAATAGCGAACCCGAAATCGGAGCCTCGAGCTCGGCTTCATCGAGTAGCGCTTGCACAGCTCCGCGCACCGAATAATCGTCACCCGGATAGTCCGCGGAAATGCTCACCATTCGCCTAACGCCGCGCACGTCGATTTCACGAACCTCTGGGCTCCCGTTTTTCATGGTGACGTCGTAAAAGCAACGCTCGATACCGTAGTCGGAAAAGCGGTAGTACTCCGGACTGCCAGGATTGAATATCCAGTCATCGAGGCGAAACTTGTTGTGATAGTGCCCGAGCGCGAGGTACGCGGTCTTGGGCCGTAATATTGCGAGCTCAGGCGGGGCGATCTCCGGGTGCCCTCCTTCCGCGTATTGCGTTATGCCAGCGTGGAGCAGCACGACGTTGCGCCCTTCGGGCATTTGTTCATAAAAATCGCCTAGCTTAGACCTGAGGTAGGCACCGTGATAGCCGAGCCCGACGATCGACGTCCCGTTAACCTCACCTATCGCACCTTCGAGCGTTCTTCCAGCCGGCGCTAAGTAATGGCACAGATCTAAGCGTTGCAACACATCGAGGGCGGTGTGCGTTTGAGAGCCTTTTCTTCTGTCGTGATTGCCGTCAATAACAAAAAAGGGGATATCAGCGTCCTTCAACGCTCTTAGCATCTCTATGGCGTGAATCAACGAAGTGTGATCAACTTTGTTTGAGTTGAACAAATCGCCGCTGTGAACGACACAGTCTACCCGGTTCTGTATGGCGTAATCAATGCTTTCACGAGTGGCGCTGCTCCAATCGTCGAGACGCTCGCTTAAACCGTATTGACGATATCCCAGGTGGGTGTCGCTGACGTGCACAAATCTCAAAGCAGGAGCTATATACGATTCCCCAGTGATACTTTAAACGCGAGTCATTAATGAAGACACCGGCCTTTTGGACCGTGCTTCCTGCGAATGTCCATCTACTGATAGCTCTGTTTTTAGCAGATTATCAGCAAATTTCCGATAGCTTGTCCACAAAGCATTTTGCGCAAGAGATCGAACCACGCTGTTGACCGCGCTGTTTCGGTCTCTATCGGTCGAATTTCCACAATCACATATCATCCCTCTTTTCCACACAGGCATATTGTGACGCTTTGTGGTATTCCGTTCGTTGATTTCTATTACTTTCTTATCTTTTAGCTCCGTAATGTAGGTTAGAGATCCAACAAACCGCGATGCGTTTCCGGTATTGTATCGTGATTTATGCATTCCTTGTTTGCATTTTTTGAACTGACAAAACTGTTTGATTTTCAACGTGAGGAACGTTTCGGCGTTTTTCCTCATGATTCTCGATGTAATTATTCAGCATGTCAAGCGTTACTTGTCCGGTTGATGCCAAGAAGTATGACCCAGACCAAAATGCGTCTTTCCTCAGCACGTCTTTGACGTCGGGAAAATTCCGCTTGATTTCACGCGACGTTATGGTTTTGAGCGTGTTGATATATCGTGGGATAGCAAGTGTTGGTTTTCCCTTGAATAGCATATGGAAGTGATCGGTGTCTGCTTCTACGTTCAACACTTCAACGTCGAACGTCTCACTTATTTTGTGTATTTTGCCAGTGAGGAACGCCACTATCTCGGGTTCAACGAGTGCATCTCGTCTGTATTTCACACACTGAACAAAGTGGTATTGAAGCGCATACACTGAATAAGCCCCTTTGCTCAGTTGATATTTCATAGTTATGTTTGGTTTTTTGTGACTATATAGTGTTGCTTGTGATAAGAACAACTTTCATCCCCCGCTTTCGCAGGAAGACTTCCCACCTATTAGTAAAAGCAAGCTCGCGGACTCTATACCACTGCGAGAGACAGATCTCCGAGATCCAGCTCAATAGATCGAGACTACAAGTGGGGACCGTATCAATGGAACTTATATATAAATTCGCAATTACTTCCACGTAGGTTTAGCCCGTGACGGTCAAGGAACTTGGTTTACGTTTGCTCAGTGTCCTGTACGAGCTGATTTTTAAGGAGAAGATGGATGATCAAGCGCGGTCGTTCGTCTTGAGTACCTCGTACGTGGGGATTGGGACAGTGGTCGGATCCCTATTCACGCTCGCCTTCAGTATCATTGCAGCGCGGGCTTTGGGACCCGGTAATTTTGGGATTCTTGGACTTGTCACGACAGTGGGCACTATTCTCGCCATCTCAATGATAGCAGCTTCCACGCCGATGATAAAGTATGGTTCGGAGGTACAGGATCATCGTGTACAGGTCACCATCATTTCCACTGCGTACATTCTAATAGCGGTGGTGACTGTAGCCTCGGCGTGTATCTTCGTACTTTTTTCTGCGCCGTTATCATACTTGTTTGGAGTGACAGCAGAGGTATTCTTTTTCGCTCTTTTTCTCGCCGTCACTTCCACGTTCTATCAGTTAACCACAAATTCTCTCAGAGTCTTCTTCAAAATGAGAGCGTATGCACTTCTCACTGCCGCTCAATCAGTCATACTACTTGCGGCGTTTCTCGCATTGATCAGCAAGAACCTGACGTCGTGGGAATTGGCAGCGTACTCGTATTACCTATCTTACGCGGTAATCGGCTTCATTTTGGTCGTTTACCTCAAAGACTACATAAAGCTTCGATTTGAGCGGTCCTGGGCGAAAAAAATCGTGCATTATTCTCTTCTTGCCCTTCCAGGAGGTGTTGCAGCCACCTTCATGGGCGTCGACAGAATACTCCTCAATAAGTTTACGACGACCGCAGATGTGGGAATTTACAATGCGTATTTCCTGCCATCAATAACTGTAGCCGTCTTGCTTTGGATGGTCATTAACGCCGCTTTTTTCCCGTATGCATCCAAAAGCGACGATAAGCTGGCCATTCTGCGTCGCGTAAACAAGGCAATGCCGTACCTCGCTGCCGCGCTGGCGCCATCAGTGCTGCTATTAGAATGGATAGTCTTCTTTCTTTATGGGCGCCAGTATCCATTCAGCTGGGAAATTGCACTCTTTTTTGCCATTGCTGCAACAATGGCCTTTTTTTATCAAGCCCTTAGCTGGCTCATGGCTTCTCAAGGTACGCGCGGAGCCACAGTGAACACCCTCAGCAGCATTATCGCACTCATTGTGCTCGTCGGCTTCGACGTGGTCTTGATCCCACGGATTGGTATTTTAGGTGCGGCAATCACGCTCGTCTTCGCTTATCTCGTAGCAGCCTCCTATCTCCTGTCAAGACGCCGCGTATTGAGCGCAAACTAAGCGCGAACGTGCCGTCTTGTTATCTGCTCGGAGGTGAACTCGAACGATTTTCGATACGTCGCAGTAAGGAAGATAGCAAGTGAGGGAACTAGTCGCGCGCGGGATTCGTGGAGTTTACGCCCAAGTTTAAGGTTTGTATCGAAACGAATTACGCGTCTGTGACAGCGGATAGATAAGACGCTCAATTGTTGTTGGACGGATCGCGACACGCAAGAGCGCATCTTATCCTGCCTCGGGAAATGCTGCCTGTCGCGGCCGCGACGATTAAAATAGTTTTTTTATAATTTTGACTTATATAAAAAACCGATGCGCTTTTCAAATGGCTTTGCTGTATCTGTGTGCGCCGATTCAGATAGCCCGCCAAGCACGAAACTCATGGGTACGCGCTATGGCCGTTTCCAGAAAGCGAGCAGCCAGTCGCTGCTCTGTCATCAGGCGGATCACTTGCAATCAGCTTTTTCAGGGGATCCATTCCTGAAAAGAGTGAGCGGCGAAGTCTGAATCGAGGCCGGTTCAAGCTATGGTGATCGTGTGTTTGCCACGAGAGGATTTGTTAGCTAGAGCCTTGATAGCCTGAGCGGCGGCTTTTTGCACGCGCTCACTATCATCGTTCAGCGCTTCGTTAAGACTGTTCAATGCTCGATGGTCGCCCAAGTGCCCGAGTGCCCAAGCGGCAACTTCGCGCACGTCGTCGTACGGATCTTCGAGGCATTTTATGAGGGGCTCTACCGCTTGCGGGTTGCCAAGTTGGCCGAGTGCCCAAGCTGCAGCCTCGCGGACGTTCCAGAATTTATCAGACAGCGCTACGACAAGTGGGAGCACCGCGCGGGAGTCGCCGAGCTGGCCGAGCGCTTCGGCGGCAACCCGTCGAACGTCGCTGTTTTCGGCGTATAGCACGCGGACAAGCGGCTCGACGGCGCGGGAGTCGCCGAGCTGGCCGAGGGCTTCGGCGGCAACCCGTCGAACGTCCGTCTCTTCGTCTCCCAGCGCTGCGATGAACGGCTCTAGCGAACGCAGATCGTTGAACTGCTTGAGTGCACACGCCGCTGCGAAACTGACATGCCAGTCCTGATCCTTAAGGGCGGCAATAAGCGGAAGGACCGCGCGGTTATTGCCGAGCTGGCCGAGGGCTTCGGCAGCGGCTCTACGGGCCTTGTTACTAGCCCCCCCGAGTGTACTGATGAGGGGGTCCGTTGACGATTCGCCAAGCTTTACCAATGCTTCGACAGAGGCGGTCCGCACACGCGCGTCCTCATCATCTAAAACCTTTGTGAGCGGTAAAATGGCAAGGGGGTTGACGAGTTCCCCGAGCGCTTCGGCGGCGGCTCTACGCACGTCGCTGTCCCTAACCTGCAGTGCGTTGACGAGGGGATAAGACGCTTGGTGCTTCTTCAGAGCGGCAACGGCGCTCACGCGCACACGCTCATCTTCGTCGTGCAAAGCGCCAATCAGAGGATCGATCGCTCTATGATCTGCTAGACTACCAAGTGCGTCGACAGCTTCCTTGCGCGTATTCTCGTCGTGGTCGAAATATTGGCCACCGTTTTCTATCGTACGCGCTAAGTTTTCGACGTCGCCGTTGGCGAGCATTTTTGCAATATCTGGTTTGCTGTCAAAGAGCCTCACTGCTGCCTGCCCCGTCAAACGACCCGCTTTTTCGACAAAGCGATCCGCTTATCAAAAGTAGTTTTTGAAGATGTAAACCTTTTGAATTACGCTGACTTCGCCGAAACCGGCAATTACAAAAGGCGAGCGCGCCACCGCGAGATGCCACGAAAACAACTAGATAAATCAAAAGCTTGGGGCTTACCGTGAAGATCTTAGTCCACATCTGGGACAGAGATCGAAACTAGGCAGAGGTCTTATAGACCCGCGTTTGGCCTAGGTATTGGGAGCGTAATCAGCTAGTCAGACGCCGAACGAAATAGTAGCAGACAACGCGCCAAGTTCGCCCAGCCCGGATTAATGTCGTGCGACTAACGTCCAGCCCAGCGGTGGTTCTCAGCTCGCTTCTTGAGAAGAGCTAAGCATGCGCAGACACAGATCCTTGCCTTCGCGAGCTTCTCGATTGTCCGGGTCGATCTCAAGGGCCTTGCTGAAAGCCTTCAAAGCAGCGTCGCGCTCGCCAAGACGCCCCAAGGCACAGCCTTTGTCACTCCACGCCGCTGCGAGAGTCGGATCGGCTTCCGTCGCCTTCTCGAACTTGCTTAGGGCGCCTTGATAGTCACCCTGTTGGTATAGGGTAATACCTTCGTTGACTTGCTCCTTTGGGGTCGGTGCGCTCTGATCGACTCCAGGCTCTAAGGCCAAAGCGGCTCCGCATTCTCTGCAGAAACTCGCGGTAGGGCTTACGGTTATTCCACAAGACTTACACAACTTTGTATCGGTCATAAACTCTGTTTAAAATATCGTAACCAAGCAATAAAACTTGTGATTGGGTTTAACTCAAAAACCGAATCAGCACACTCCAACGTCAAATCTGAAAAATGGAAATAGAGTTGTTATTTGCGTAGCTGCTTGGATCAGTTAGTCGAAGAAGGCTGTGAAAATATGGAAATGCTAAATAGAGGCTGCAGCGATTCTACAGCGGCCGATTGATCGGCCTGACACGATCATTTTTGTGCGAGAGCTCCAAAGTATTGATGATTTTAAGGCAAGGATCTGACGAGAATAGCGAGGATGCTTACCGCTTTGGTGTTGCACAAGGTCTTTTGGGTCGGGCGGCGGCCTCTAGAAGTCCATTGCATTCAATACCCGCTTGTTAAGCCGCGCGCATTGGGCTTTCAAGTAGTATTTGCTCTGTGCAATCTGCTGCCTGAGTAGCGCCTCCATCTCTTCGGCAGTCCTGTACGTGAACGGATCGAGTTCCTTTAAGCGCTCTTGTGGCAGCCCTTCTATCCGTGCTGGCACAAGCATTTTGTCGCCCCACAGCGGGTGCGGCTCATAGTCAACTGCACCGCGCGTGGCTTGGATCAAGAACAGTTGCGTCTCTTCGATGGTAGGCCCGGTCCCACCCACCGGCTTTTTTTTGCCGTCCAGTTCTTCAAAAAGCGTCTTTGCGAGCCACGTGGGTTCGTCGCCAAGGTGCGTATCGACCCAGACATACCTAGCGCCGACGCGTCCGGTCGTGTTGATGAGATACGATTCGATGGGATTGTCGGTTTCAGCCCTCTCCTTCATAAAATTATAGAATCGGTGGACATGGGCGGCGTTCCCGACGCCCATCGTGAACGGCAGACAATACCTCGATTCATACTTCTCGCCGCCGACGCCTTCTCGACCTTGCGCGGGGTGGCCGATCGTTCTGCCATCTGCAAGTACCTTTGCGGCAAACGCAGGATCGTTCAGCTTCACCCACGCATAATCCGAGATATATCCGGGGCTGATGAACACCGCCATGTTGAGCGGTGCGGATGAGTCGACATTTCCGTCGAAGTAGCCGGTGTCCTCCAAGAAGATGATGCTCCGCGCGTTTTGATTCAATTTTCCGTGATACTGAAGTATTTCTCCACGGAAACTCACGTCGCCATGCTCGTCCCATTCCGTGTTTTCGTGAAGCGCGTTCGGTGACATTCCGGCGTTGTAGATGGCGTGCTGCGTAACGTCAACGTCCTCTGTTTTGGTCCAGCAGCCGCGCTCTGGACTGACGACACGGTCTTCGAAAACCGCGACAACGTCGTCATTTCGAATGAGTTGATTAGAAATAAACTCAAGTGGATTGATGCCAAACTTGTCGATGTAGATCTGCGCGATCTTGTCGTCATAGACGTAGTGACCGTGCGTGGATTTTCCGCTGCCCGTCAGTCCCCACACCGACATCACGATGTCCTTGCTGGTGCCGTCAACGCGCTTGATTGTAAACTCCTTGAGCGAAGCGTGCTCGCCGGTCCCCCCTCTCTTGTAGATTTCATAAATCCAGTGCGAAAGGAATCCCTTCTTCGCTTCTCCCATGTACGACGATGCAGCGACAATGGTGTAGTTGTGGAAGGGGAAGCGGATGACCTTCAGCATCTCATTTTTGCCGGGCACGTTCGGATTCTCAAGGTAGTGCGGGATCATAAAAAGCTGCGCGTCGGGCTGTGCGTCCGGATCGCCAGGGAAATTGACCGCTTGCCAGCGGTACGCGACGTCAGGGAATTGCGCGTCGCAGTAGAGCCGACATTTCATTTCTCCTTTTGAGCCCTTTTGCCCGAGCGTTGCATCTGCCTGAATCAGCGGCTGATCAAGAATATGCTCCAGCACGCGAAGCATCAACATTCGGTGCTCCACCCGCATGTCCTCTTCACGCTCGACTACGACGCTGCCTGCAGCGCTTCGGTTCCAGATGTTTGATGCCCAGTTCCACGATCCGTTTCTAAACTGCGTTCCATAGAGCTTTGCTCGCTCTAGCAGATCTGGTGGGTTATTCTGGATCGGCTTCAACCCGACCTTTTGTTTGTCTTCTATGATCTGGTCAAACAGCTTAGGAAAACTCGTTATCGTTATATCATCAAGTGAAATTGGCATAAAACCTCAGCACATCTGGTTCGGCGGCGATTACGCCTTATTACAGTAAGATAGAGTATATATTTTTCGTCAGCCCGCGCGAAACAGCTACTTCGAGGTTTTCGGCCTCCATTGACTTTTTCTTCGTCTTAACGGCGCGCGGCTCAAGATCAACGGCCCTAGCCGCGACTTACGTCAAGTCCTGACGCAGGAGTGACTTTCATTCTTTCCTTCTGCATAGCAATTTCGTACAGAAGGATATGTTTCTTTGCGACGATTGACCACCCTATCTTTTTCTGGACATACTCAAGCGCTCGCTTCGAGAAAAGCTCTCTCAGTTCGTTGTTTCGGAGAAGTAAGAGCAAAGCAGCCTTTAGATCCTCGAGCGATCCCAGCGGGACGGAAGCGCCCGCTTGACTCGCTTCGACTTCAGCCTTGAGGCCTTCAACCGCCGTCACCACGGCAGGTTTTCCCAACGCGAACGCGTGTGCAAGATTCCCGCTTTGCGAGGCGCGATCATAAGGCAGGACAACCATGTCGGCTAGGCTGAGTAGTGAGTCGTATTCTCTTGGCGTAAACGCACCGGTGATGACCCGTATGTGATCTTTAGCCGGAGATTCTTGAATGGCCGTGAGCAGCTTAGGCTTGTAGTAGAGGCCGCTGGGCGACCCTGGTCGTGCGTCTCCTGCAATGATCAGGACGGCGTTTTTCACTTGTTCGATCACGTTGGGCCATATAGTGACCACGTCTTCAAACCGCTTGTTTGGTTCCCACCACCCGATACACAAGACGACTTTCTTGCCTTCGTATCCGGACGTCCGCTTGACTTCGCGTGCGTCGGGGACCGTTTCCGCGATCGTAGTTTTTGCTCCGTGTGGGATGACGAAGACGTTGTTCGGAATCCTACCGAGGTTCGCCGGCAAGAAGATCTTCTGGAACTCTTCGTGCACGATGCCCGCATCGACCGTATCGAGGCTTAGACTAGTAAAGATTGCCTCTTCGCGACTTAGCGTGCTGTAGACCGAGTGATACGTGATCACAGTCGGAACTCGTGAGACGAAAAGCAGGAAGAGTAAATCGATGATGCTTATCCCATAGTCTCCCGCATTGGCGTATAGCCCGTATTCGTGTTGAATGTGGACGACGTCTGGTTTCAGATCCATTATCTGCCTAAAAATGACGCGTTCCCAGTCGGGCTTTGAAATATCGATAATCCCAAACACGTTTGGCTGCGCTTCGTGCCCGCCCACGTTCTCATCAGTATGACTGATCACGTAGACCGTGTGACCAAAACTTTCCATGGCGTTAATCAGCTCAGATGAGTATGTTGCGATTCCGTCGGCGCGCGGGGGAAATGGAGTCACCATGCACACCCGCAGCTGCGCGGCATCGCTCGCGCTTAGATCTGTCGTAGAATTCATACCATATCAACCCCCTGTTCACGCAGAGATTCCGTCCTGTGCCTGTCGCACCATCATGACTGCGATAAGCTTGGAAGTATATTATACGTGCGCTTTGCTCTTTGATCAGATCTCGTGTCGCTGCGCCACAAGTTAGATAACGCGCGTGATAGGCCGCAATGCCACGGGCCAGACCTCAGAGTCGCGCAAATGCGCTTGCGAGAGCTCGTGCTTGCAAGCAAAAGAACGAACAGCGTCAGTAGACGTTATACAATGGTTGCACTAAAGCAACTGACACAGGAGATTAAACCAGCGAATCTGTGCGGCGACCTCACCAAGGATCTGGCCTGTCGCCTTTTTGCATGGGGCTGGGAAGCGCAGCTCTTTGCCTATCCAACGCGCTTGCGGAACGATCAGCTAAATAAGTCTCCTTCGTATTTTGTAGCGCCTTGGCTCAGCGCCATTTTAACCGCTTCCGCGTCCTTCATCAGGAAGATCTTGTCGTCCCCGACTTCCTCAAACTCAACGCTGTTTTTCAGAATCTCTTTGTGCTTCTGGAATCGCCCTATCGTCACGCGGAACTCGGTGAGGTCTTCCACCACATTAATGTCATAACTCGCTGCCTGCAAGATGTCCTGAACCTTCGCGAGATCTGCTGGGGGGATCTCAAACCGATAGTTGGGACCGTTGTAGTAATCGCCCAACTGCTTAAAAAGCCCAGGATCGCCGAGGTACTGCTTAAAAATGTAGATATCGTGGAGCTTAAATATGTTAATACTTGCCATTTGAACCACCAAAAGATACGCCTAAAAGTATTTAGCTCTATTTCTAATCGCCGCTAGACCGCACCGACGCCGCGCGCGCAGTGCTTTTCTTACGCGATTTCAGCATAAGCGCGAACAAGAGAAAGGTTAACTTGGAGCAACAACAACATCTCTAAGAGGCAGTTGCCGTCGCTGCGCGAAGCGCCAAGATGATTCGATGATCAAGGATATTAATCACTACTTTGAACAGCTAGAATCTGAGCTCGAGACCTGTTTCACTATCGCGTCTGAAGCGCGGAAAAACGGCGAGGATCCTTCTCTTTCTCCCGAAATCCTACCTGCTCGTGACCTTGCTGAGCGCGTTGAGAACCTCATCGGCATCCCGGGACTCGCGCAGCGGATACGGCAGCTTGACAAAACAATGTCCCGCGAAGAGGCGGCACTCGCGATTGGCCTAAGCTTTGCAAATGACGAATTCGGCTCGTACGAGAGCAAAGTCGAAGTGGTGGAAAAGGCTGTGAGAACTGCAGTCGCGATGTTGACGGAGGGGGTCGTCGCCGCCCCCATCGAGGGCATCGCACGGGTGGAATTAGGGAGGAACGACGATCGAACCGATTATCTGCAAGTTTTTTATTCCGGCCCCATCAGAAGCGCTGGCGGGACGGCTCAAGCGCTTTCCGTGTTAGTCGCCGACTACGTGCGGCGCGCCGTCGGCATCGGCCCATACGTGCCGCGGGACGAGGAGGTTGAGCGATATGTAGAAGAGATCCCGCTGTACAAAACGCTCGTAAACCTGCAATATACGCCCTCGGCCAGTGAGATCAGAACTATCGTGACGAATTGTCCCATCTGTGTCAACGGTGAAGGAACGGAACAGGAGGAGATTTCAGGCTATCGAAATCTTGACAGGGTAAAGACGAACGCGGTTCGCGGCGGCATGGCACTCGTTTTGGCAGAGGGGCTGGCTCAGAAAGCGCCGAAGCTGAAGAAGTACGTGTCGCAGCTCGGGCTCGACGGCTGGGAGTGGTTAGACAAAATTATTCACGCTAAGGTGGCCGAAGAAGAAGCAGAGGAGGGGGAAAGGAGCTCAAAAGTCACTAAAAAGCGCGCAGGCGAGACCAAAATTGCCCCCAGCTGGACGTACATGGAAGATATCATCGCCGGCCGACCGGTGTTCTCGTATCCTTCGCGCAAGGGAGGCTTTCGGCTCCGATACGGACGAGCGCGCAACACAGGCTTTGCTTCCGCAGGAATCAACCCTGCGACGATGGTAGTGCTTGGCGAATTCTTGGCCCCAGGAACGCAACTGAAGATGGAACGGCCAGGCAAGGCTGCCGGGATTTCGTCAGTTGATTCAATCGAAGGGCCGACCGTAAAACTCTATAACGGAACCGTCGTCCGCATCGACTCTTACGAAGCGGCGCTTGAGCATCAAAACGACATCGACGAGATACTCGACATCGGAGAGATTCTCGTAAACTATGGAGACTTCCTCGGCAATAACCACCCACTGATCCCTTCACCCTACGTGCACGAATGGTGGACACAAGATCTTGAGGAGGCGGCAAAGCGCTTGAACGAGGCCGTGCCCCGCATTGATGTGAGTGTGCTCACCGCGTCCCGCGCGCTGCAACTTTCACGGCACTTCGATATCCCGCTGCACCCCAAGTTTACCTATTTGTGGCACGACGTAACGCTCAATGCGCTCGCGCAGCTTGCCGAGGTCGTCAGCCAAACGGGCAGAGTAGCGGAGGGGACCCCGTCAGTCGACGCCGCTGACGGATCTGACACGCCGGTCGAACTCATCGTGCCGGACGACCCCAAGACAAAGGAGCTGCTAGAAGCGCTCCTCGTCCCTCACGTCGTTGCTGAGGGCAACGTGGTGATTGACGACGCAGCTGCATTCATCACTAGTCTCGGGCTCAGTGAGTCACTTAGCAAGGACTGGTTTTCACTGAAAAGCCCGCGCATCAAATCTACGATTGACGCGGTAACACTCCTGAGCGGGATCGAAATCAGAAAACGGGCGCCTTCGAGGATCGGAGGACGGATGGGGCGACCCGAAAAATCAAAAGCCCGGGAGATGAAACCTCCCCCGCACGTGCTCTTCCCAATCGGTAATGCGGGCGGGCGCGACCGCTCCCTTCGAAGGGCGGCGGGTTCTTCAAAAGCGGCCGCCGAACGCGCGTCGGAGATCGACGTGCAGTACCTTGGCATCATCGACGTTGACGTGGGCGTCCGCCGCTGTCCGACGTGCTTGAACGAAACCTACCAAACGCGCTGCGAATGCGGCGCTTTCACAGAGCCCGTCACGTTCTGTCCGTCGTGTTCGCGCGATCTGCGGAACGCGACCACGTGCCCAAAGTGTAACAGACAGGGAGTGAGCCATCGAATCCAGTCCGTCGACCTGCGAAAGGTCTACCAGCAGGCGCTCACTCGACTTGACGAAACGGCACGGTTTGACAGATTTAAAGGTGTACTAGGCTTGATATCTAAGAATAAGACACCTGAGCCCATCGAAAAAGGCGTGTTGCGCGCAAAACACGAAATCTTTGTGTTCAAGGACGGGACCTGCAGATACGATTTGACCGACCTTCCCACGACACACTTCACGCCACGCGAGATCTCAGTTCCGACGAGCAAGCTTCGCGACTTGGGATATGACGTGATGGACGATGACGACGTCGTCGAACTTGCGCCACAAGACATCATCCTCTCCCATGACTGCGGAGAGTGGCTTGTCCGCGTGTCTAACTTCATCGACGATCTGCTCGTGAAGTACTACAAACAGCCCCCTTATTATGAAGCAAAAACGAAAGAGGACCTCATCGGTTCGTTGGTGATCGGACTAGCGCCGCATACAAGCGCCGGCGTACTAGGTCGCGTCATTGGGTTTACCCCTGCTTCGGCAGGCTTCGCTCACCCGTTCTTCCACGCGGCAAAGCGACGAAACTGTGACGGTGATGAAGACTGCGTCATGCTTCTTCTCGACGGGCTCTTGAACTTCTCGTTGTCGTATCTCCCTGATCGTCGCGGGGGCAAAATGGACGCCCCACTGGTATTGACCACACGAATCGACCCGAAGGAGATCGACGCCGAGGCGCACAACCTCGACATAGGCGACCGGTACCCGCTCGAGTTCTACCACGCCACGCTGGGCTTTGAGGACCCGAAGCGCGTGCACATTGCGACCGTGGCGTCCCGGTTGGGCACCGACGCCGAGTACACCGGCTTTGAGTTTACTCATCAATCCTCGTCGATCTCGCTCGGTCCCCTCAACAGCACCTACAAGGTGCTCGAATCGATGATGGATAAGATGGAGAGCCAGCTTGAGCTCGCTCGTCGCATACGGGCGGTAGACCAGCGCGACGTCGCGGAGCGCGTTATCAAGACGCATTTCCTTCCCGACATGATTGGCAATCTCCGCGCATTCTCACGCCAGAAGGTGCGATGCGTGAAATGCAATTACAAGGTGCGACGGCCCCCCATTAGCGGCAACTGTCCAAAATGCGGGGGGAAGATAGTGCTCACCGTTCACGAAGGCACGGTGACAAAGTATATGGCACGCTCCATCCAGATTGCCAGTGAATATGGCGTCTCCAAATACACGCGTCAACGGCTTATGCTCCTTGAGATGTCGGTCAACTCTCTGTTTGAGAGCGATGCCTCAAAACAGATGGGTCTGGTCGACTTCATGTAGAGGCGTCCAGCTCTGTGGGCACCGTGTGTACTCCCACACCGCAACCGCGTCTTTGACGCACAATGCCGCCTCATAAACGGCGTCTGTAACACGTCTCGGATCACAATGAGTGGATAAATATGGTGGATATTCCCAAACTGGTGCTAAACACCGGTCTCCAGTTCTTGCGCTCGCCAGCAGGCCCCATCGACTGGAAGCAGGTCGCACAAAACGCTGCAAACGTCGGCGACGCTGAAAGGCGGACCTACGAAGAGAAACGACGGCTTCTGCCGACCTATGAAACCTTCGTGAGCGAGCCAACGCCTCAAATCATCGAGTTAACAGGGCTTCACGCCCCGAGTGTCCGCGACGTACGGGTCTTTGACCGATATGACTGGATCAGTACGAACATCACAGCGTTTAAAGATCAGCTCGCCCCGCTAGAAAAAGCGCTCGGGACGCAAGAACGGGGTTCGCTTATAAGCAAAGGCGTATACAAGTCGAATCAGGTCATCTCGACGGTCAGTCTCGGACTTCTCCTTGGGTACCTTGCGAAGAAAGTGCTCGGCCAGTACGACCCGAGCCTTTTCGGCCGCGAAATTGTGAGTGGGCAGATCTATTTTGTGGAGCCTAACATCGAAATGGTCGAGCGCCAACTGTCGTTTTCAAGAGATGACTTTCGACGGTGGATCGCCATACACGAAGTCACCCACGCCATCGTCTTCGAGTCAGTGCCATGGCTCAAGGATCACCTAAACCAGCTTCTCAAACGGTACTTAGAGGCAACCAACGACGGGCTCACATCAGAAGGGCTTCAGTCGCGGGCCCGCGCCGTCGCGAGCCATTACGCGCAGCGGAGACAGCTCTCGCTTATGCACGCGGCCCTCTCCCGCGAGCAGATAGGACTCATCAATCAGATTCAAGCCCTGATGAGCGTCATCGAGGGCTATTCAGATTTTGTCATGGACAGGATCGGCAAAGAGATGCTCGCCACGTACGAGTACATGAAGCGTGAGTTTGAACTTCGTAGAAGGCGCAAAAGTGGGAGAGAGATGCTCTTTGAGCGCGCAACGGGACTCGGCTTGAAGATGGAGCAGTACGTTCTTGGAGAGCGATTCGTTTCGCACATCGCAGCGAGTCGGGGGATCGACTTCGTTAACAGAGTGTGGCGCTCTCCGCACGATCTGCCGACGCTCGATGAGGTAGCCCAGCCTGAGAAGTGGATCACGCGGCAAGAAAACGCGACGTAGGAGATTAACGGTCGAAAACCGAAACGCGATGGCGGTTATGGATGAACGAGTACGGGGCGTTCGGTCCCTTCCAGATCGTCACGGCGTTCGTGACCCGAGCGGAACTTTTCCCGCTTTGCATAGAAATCCGCACGTTCGATAAGCCCACGAAAAGTCTCACTTACCATGAATTTTCACCGAATATGCCGACGTAGCTATAACGGATAAGCGCACGGCAAAAGCGCCGTGAAAGTAATGGTACTCACGTCTGTTATGATCCTTGGCCTGACTCGCTAAAGGCCCGAAGAGGACATTCTGTTCTCCTCGTCCGCACACTATCTCACAACGCCCGTGAAAGGAATTTTTACGCCTTTGGAGCTTCTCAATTGGCGCCATTCGTCCGGAGCGGAGAATACCCCCACGTTGGGCAAGATAACGTTAAATAGCATGCAACGTGACCATTTAACGAGTGGCGTGCCTCAAAAACTACCGTCAAAGGATTTGCTGCAGTGGGATCAGACGCTCTTCAAGGATGAGCGCTATTTTGAATTAGACTACATTCCAGAGCACTTCTCTCATCGAGATACGCAGATGCGCGCGCTCAAGATCGCCGCCCGACCAGCGCTGCGGGGTGCGCGGCCAATCAACTGTCTGTGTTCTGGGCCTCACGGCACCGGAAAGACCACGGCCGTGCTGAAGGTATTCGAAGAGATCGAAAACTACACCGACAGCGTCGTGCCGGTATACGTAAACTGTCAGATCGATTCGACTCGGTTTGCGATATTCTCAGAGATCTACAAGAAACTCTTCAAGTATACGCCGCCCGACTCCGGGGTTTCATTCAAGCGCGTCTTCAAGAAGATCACCAAATATCTCATCGATCAGGAGAAGGTGCTCATTGTCGCGCTTGATGATATCAACTATCTGTTCTATGAGAACACGGTAAACAAAGTCTTGTATGCGCTCCTCCGGGCTCACGAGGTGTCAGCGGAGGTTAAGGTGGGAGTCATCGCAATATCAAGCGACCTGTCCGTGGAGATGTCGAAAGCGCTCGATCCACGCGTGATGTCGGTCTTTCTTCCTGAGGAGATATACTTCCCGCTGTACAACCGTGACGAGGTGCGCGACATATTGGAAGACCGCGTGCGGCACGGATTCTATGCAAACGTGGTGCCGGACGACGTGCTCAATATGGTCATTGATCTGGTGGAGGAGTCAAGTGACTTGCGGGTCGGGATCGACCTTTTAAGAAAAACAGGACTGCGGGCGGAGATAAGCGCACGGAAATATATCGCCGCAGATGATGTGGTTCACTCACACGAAAAATCGCGCCTCGTGCACCTCACGTACTCCATACACTCGTTGCGCGAGGAGGAACGAGACCTTCTCAAACTGATCGCAGAGCAGGAGGCAAAGATAAAGGCCGGAGACCTCTACAAGAAGTTCAACGAAGAGACGCATCTCGGCTACACGCGATTTTACGACATTATCTCAAAGCTTGATTCAATTCGACTCATTAATACTGATTTCACAGGGAGAGGGACGCGCGGGCGAACGCGAGAGATTCAGCTCAGGTACGAGCCGGAGGATGTCTTCAGCGTGCTTGCCGGGACGGATACGTAATGCCCGCTGCACGTGATGAGAAAATCGACACGCTCATCAAAGAGGTTCGCGAGCTCAAGAGTGATATCAAAGAGCTTCGCATGCTCGTCACATATGAACTCTTGCAAAAAGAGGGGGGGCGATCACGCGGCACGTTTAACGATACGCTCCTCTCGTTCACCAAACAAGCGCTCAAAGCGGCCGTCGAACAGCTTGCTGACCTAGAGGGCAAACCCGACACCCGCGCCCAAGAGACGCCACGACCGACCAAGGTGCCGGTCAAATCGCGCAAGGACGTGCGAAAGCCAACGGTAGATGTCGACAAGGAGATCGCAATTCTGAAAAATGAGATGGCCACGAGCTTGCGGAACGCCGCGAAAGACATTGAAGACGAGCACCGGGACGACGAGGGGGAAGACACGGAGTAACCCATGTTGCTTGCGCTCTTCGGCGAGCACGAAGCGGATGATGACGCGGACAATGCGCCTACCTGGCAGGAATTTGAGGAACAAGTTCGCGACGTACTCGAGTGCGCCGGCTTCTCAACGGATTTCAGGAAGGTCTTCGTAGCAGCCGGAAGGCGCCACGAAATCGACGTGGTCGCTCACCGCTTCGATACCACTGTGCTCATCGATGCTAAGCGATACGGTAAAGCTCGGCTCCGCAGCTCATCCATCAGGGCCCAAGCGCGAAAACACCTCGCGCGTTGCGGCGAGTTTGACCGAGCGTTTTCCGCGAGCAGTGTGCCCGTCATCGTGAGCTGGATAGACGACGCGCTTCTTAGTGAGGGTGGGTGCTTCATCGTTCCATTCGACAAGCTTGAGGATTTTATCGTTCACCTCGAACGCTACGTCGATTCGATTGCCGAGCTCAACGCGCGTGATTCCATAATCGATAATATCAATGAAAACGGCGTCTTTTAATCGATGCCATTCATAAAGGCAATATTTTAAGACCTCATAAACACATCTCTATTGTGAAACTGACGACGCCGAGGGTGCGTTCTCAAACTCGAGAGACGAAGCAAAGAATGTGAGGGACATCGATGAAAGCGTGCATTATGTGCGGTGGCGCCGGGACGAGGCTCAGACCGTTGACCTTCGAACGACCGAAGCCGAGCATCCCCCTTCTTAACAAACCGTCCGTCGGCCACCTCGTCGACCATCTTTCAGCAAACGGCTTCAATGACATCGTCATCACACTTGGGTACCTGGGGCGCAATATTAAGGAGTACCTCGAAGACGGTGCAAAATTTGGGGTGGAGATACACTATATTCGTGAGAGAAAGAAGCTCGGCACGGCAGGGGGCGTTAAGAACGCCGAGAACTCTCTTGACGGCGGACCGTTTCTCGTCGTCGGGGGGGATCACGTGATGGACTTCAACCTTCGCGAGTTTTATCAATTCCACCGAAAGAACGATAGCATGCTCACGGTAGGGGTGATGTCCATCGATGACCCACGGGAATACGGCATCCTCGACATCGACGTTAACAATCGCGTCCATCGGTTCAGGGAAAAGCCGAGCTCAGGCGAGATATTCAGCAACCTCGCAAGCACGGGGATCTACATGTGCGATCCGGAAATCTTCAGCCACATCCCCAAGCAGCGATTTGACTTTGCCAAGGATCTCTTCCCGAAGCTGTTGAGCTCACCCGAACCCATGTCGGCGTGGATGGCACGCGGCCACTGGAACGACATCGGAAACGCGACGGCGTACCGGCAAGCGTCGAGGTGGCTGCTCGACAATCTGCGCGGAACCGAGATCGCCGGGCACTTCAATATCAAAAACGCGCGCTTGAACGGCCCCGCGACAATCGGAACCGACGTTTCTATTGGCTCAAACTCCGCCATCGTTGGTCCCGTGGTGATCGGCGCGAACACAACCGTTGGCGACAACGTGCTGATCAGCCCCTACACGACCATCGGCTCCGACTGCGACATCGCCGATGATACGTCAGTGCTCTCGGGCATCATCTACAATAATGTAAAGATCGGCTCTCACACGTCCGTCTCGGGTTCCGTCGTCGACAACGGTACGAGGATAGGGGACCACTGTGTTCTTGAGAACAACACCGTTATCGGTCCGCGCGTCACCGTGAACGATTTCGTTACGGTGCACTCGGGCGTCTCTATCTGGCCTGATGTCGTCATAGACGGTGGCGACGTGTACAAAGACGCGTTGAACCCCGCCTACGACACGCACAAGGACGGATCGTGACGAGAGACTGCGCGTTTGCAGAACGAAGCAACGGTGGAATGAAAAAATGCTCGATATACAAAACTTGCACGTAGCCGTTGATGGCAAGAGCATACTAAAGGGACTGGACCTCAGCATCAACGAAGGAGAGACTCATGCGCTTTTCGGTCAAAACGGCTCAGGGAAGACCACGCTTGTGCTTACCATTATGGGATTTCCCGGCTACCGCGTAACCGAGGGGCGGATCCTGTTCAAGAAGGAAGACATCACCCATCTGCCCATTAACGAGCGGGCACGCCTCGGGATTGGGCTCTCGTTTCAACACCCACCGGCCATCCACGGGGTGAAGCTGAAGGACTTGACGGAGATTGCCGCGCAACACGGCAACAGCGCCTTTAAGATCGAAGAAGTCGCCGAGACCATCCATATTCCGCCAGATTTTCTCACGCGCGACGTCAATCTCGGCTTCTCGGGCGGGGAGGTGAAGCGCACGGAGTTGTTGCAGCTCCTCGCGCAAAACCCCGACCTTGTGCTGCTCGACGAGCCAGATTCGGGCGTCGATCTCGAAAATATTGCGCTCGTTGGAGAAACGATAAACAAGCTGCTCGACAGAGACAAGCGCTCGCGCGAGCGACATAAGGCGGGGCTCATCATCACGCACGCCGGAGGCATCTTGAAGATCGTGCAGGCTGACAAGGCGCACGTTCTCGTTGACGGTCAGATCGCGTGTTCCGGCAACCCGGGTGAACTCCTCAACGATATCTGCGAGCTCGGTTATGAGGAGTGTGTAAAATGTCCAAGGTAGATGAGCTGACTGAACGCGCCGAAAAGGCTCGCGAGAAGAAGGCGGCTTACGGTCCCGACATACCGCTTGAGAGTTACACGTCGAAGGCCCCGGCCCACGAGAAAGTGCAGACGCTTAAGATGCTGCCCACAAATTACCAGAACCAGTCGCTCGGCGTCGGAGTCGATGCGAGTGAGGATGAGCGATCGGGCTCGTTTTTTCAGCTCGATACGAGCGTCGTCTACTCCAAGACATCGGCACCGAACGTCGAAGTGCTCAGCGTGACCGAAGCGCTCGACAAGTACGACTGGCTCAAGGACTACTGGTGGAAAGCCGTGGCGGTTGACGCAGACAAGTACACGGCTCAGGCGGCTCTTGAGTTCAGCAACGGCTACTTCATTAGGGCAAAGGCGGGCGCGAAGACTATCCTGCCAATTCAGGCGTGCATGTTTCTGGCCCAAGAGAGCCTGTCACAAAACGTGCACAACATCATCATTGCTGAGAAGGGCTCGGAACTGCACATAATAACGGGCTGCAGAACCGCAGACGAACTCTCCCACGGCATTCACGTCGGAGTTTCTGAGTTCTTCATCAAGGAGGGCGCCACTTGCTCCTTCACGATGATACATAACTGGGGCCCTGAAGTAGCCGTTCGCCCGAGGAGCGGCTCCATCATCGAGAAAGATGCTACGTTTATCAGCAACTACGTCTGCCTGAAGCCCGTTAAAAGCCTGCAGATGTACCCCGTGTTCCGCTGCGTCGGCGAGAACGCCACCGCGTTGTCATACTCACTGCTCTACGCGGCAGACGGTTCGCACATGGACGTCGGTGCACGAGTGATCCTGGAAGCAGCGCAGTGCAAGGCAGACGTCATCGCACGAACGATCACGAACGGCGGCGAGATCATCTCACGTGGAAATCTGACCGGACTCCACCCTGATGTGAAAGGACATCTCGAGTGCCGTGGACTGCTTCTGGGGGACCACGGCAGGATTTTTGCGGTGCCCGAGCTCGACGGAGCGGTGCCCGGCGTTGACATGTCGCACGAAGCGGCTGTCGGAAAAATCGCAGAGGAGGAGATAACCTACCTCATGACGCGGGGGCTCAGCGAAGACGATGCCACCTCTGCCATCGTTCGCGGCTTCTTGGACATCGAGATCAAAGGCGTGCCGCCCGCGTTACAAGAAGAGATGCGCCGCGCGGTGCACACGACTGAAGGCATGGGCCTCTAGCGCGCCTGCAAAAACGCGCAAAATGAACAAGGACGCCGTCGACAGCGGCTTCGTGGCAGCTGCACGGCTATTCCTTCAGATTTACGTAATAAAGCATACGCCGATCGATCCGTCTGATCCAGCGCGCCTGGTAGATAGAGACGTAGAGCGTGTTGTTACCGACGCGGATGGAGATATCAGTCTCTTTAGGCGGGCTTATAGATATAGGAAGGATAAGGGCGCCCGAACACGTCGTCGTAACTCTAAAATCCTTACGTTGCTCTTTGATATAGGTGGCAACGGCTTCGTCAACTTCGATGTCTTCTAGACTCATCCTTATTTCAATTTAGGGTGTTGATCCGAATATGAATATATATGCATCGACCGGTTGCCGCAGTCCTACGTCCTGCGGTTCCCCGGCCGCCGGATCGCTTGGCCACGAGTCAGACTCGTGTGAGGTCATTTGAGTAACTTAATAAACCACTTCTGACTCACTGTCAATGATGATTGGCAGCTACGTGACTAGTTGCTTGGCGTGCACGATACGGAGCAACCTCGTGCTGATGGTAGAGCAAGAAAGCGGTTACTGGGCGGGTCGATGGATACTCCCTGGAGGCAAGCTGGAACTCGGCGAGGGCCTGGAAGATTGCGCTGCGCGTGAATGTTACGAGGAAACGCACGTGAAAGTCGCCATCTCTCGGCAGATAAAGGCGTACGTTTCGTATGACCCCAACACCGAGTGGGACAAACAGGTGCTGCTCATTTGTTTCGAAGCAGAGTATTTGAGCGGATTTCCACACGTGGGACAAGGCGTAACCGGCGCGAAATGGATCGAAATCGACAAAATCAAAGAGATGAACTGGCGCAACCGCACCGTGCCCGACATCATCCTCCGGATGATTACTGACACGTTAGAGTCCGGCGACGTCGAACACGTGTAGTCTTATCACGAAACGATTTTGTGACCCTAATGCGCGCTGAGTCGGGAGCTAATAGCATCACCGCACGAGGGCGCTCTAAGAGGAATGATTTTCGACAGCACGCGCCAGCTCCAATCAAGCTTGCGACAAAGAGCTTTCGGGGCTATATATCGACTGAATCTTACTACTTCTTTATTGCTTTGATGAATTCTTCAATAGGTATCGCAGGCATGCTGATTATCTGGACGGTTCCGCGGGCTCCGAGCTCGACTGAGGCTTTTATTATGGTCTCGTTATCGGGCGCTTCCACAAGGTTCACAAAGTCGTACGGCCCCACAACGGCGTGCTGAGATATGACCTTGACTTGCATCGCTTCCATCTCTCGGTCGACTTCCTCGATGCGATTGGGTCGCTCCCGTACCGTCTTCCTGCCTTCAGTAGTGAGCTTGGACAAAAGAATGTACTTCGGCATCAAACCACCTCCCTCTGCAAGCTTCGCGTGAGAGGACTTCTGTCTTTCCCCACAAATAGTTTGAAGCGTGAGCTTTCTTGGCTGATAGACGGCTTAAGTAGGCAAAAACAAGCTCCAAACTCGCATCTTCGAGAATCTAGCACGTTGTCCGAAGTGGATGATGCGGCTGGATCTACACGTTCGCAGGACAGACCGGCTGTTGCTCGAATTATCGGCTATCAAAGTTCCACGAGCTCATACGAGCTTGTTCCGAGTCCAATCTCTTCCCCATACGTGATCTGTATCGATCCTTGTGTCTCGCTCCAGACGCCTTTGAACTTGTCCTGCCCAGGCTGCAGATTGTTGACAAGGCGAGTGCCTGGTAAGCCTTGCTGCTGATTCACCAAGTCCAAGCTCGCAGCGTCAATGGCTACGGGATCGGTGGAGGCGAGAATCCCGACGTCGGGCACTATCGGCGCGTCACTCCAGGGAACACAATCGCAATCAGGCGTAATCTGCAAAAGGAAATTCAAGTACCCCACGCCCGGCTTACCCACGGTCGCGCCAAAGGCGTATTCGGTCAGCATCTCCATAAACTGTGGGAGATCATTCTGCCAGTCGAATCCAATGGAGGAGGTTGTGCACGCCATCATGCACTCGCCGCAGCCTACGCACAGATCGCGATTGATGCGCGACACTCCTCCTTCAATCGTGATGGCAGAGCGCGGGCATGTCTCGACGCATACCCCGCACGCCGAGCACCCCTCCTCGTTGACGACCGGACTCATACCTTTGTGTATGTCCATCTTTCCCGCGCTCGGAGCGCATCCCATCGCCAGATTCTTTATCGCGCCCCCGAATCCTGCCATTGCGTGTGCCTTGAAGTGCGTCATTACGATCATGCTCTGGGCCGAGACAACGTCACCTGCAATTTTGACCGTTTCGAAGTGCTTCTTGTCGATTCGAACGTCCTGGTAGTGGTCGCTGACGAGACCGTCAGAGATGATGAAGGGCGCCCCCAAGACTGCGTAGTCGAAGCCGTGCTCGAGCGCTGTGGCGAGGTGGTCAACCGCGTTGTGCCGACTTCCAGAATAGAGCGTATTTGTGTCGGTAACAAACGGCTTTCCGCCGCTCGCTTTTACCCGCTCGACGACTTGCCTAACGAACTCCGGGCGAAGGTGTGAATCGTTCCCGCGTTCGCCGACGTGAAGCTTTATAGCAGTTAGCGCGTCAGCTTCGATCAACGCGCCAAATTGCGCTTCATCAAAGAGCTTGCTCACTCGAGTGACCGCGCTTTCATCGACGCTCCCCGCCTTCAGGCGCGCAAAATATACCGTGCTTGTCATTCTTCTTCCCCCGGTTGCTTACGTACTCCCACGATGTAACGTCTCGCCGTGATCTGCGACGGTATAAACGTTGCGCTCGTTCTCGTTTCGCGGCACACTCCGGAGGTGACAACGAAGTGACGCGCTCCACGTGACGTGTCGCTATTCAGCTTTGATCTCGCACAAGCGTGGCCCATTCGCCTATCTTGTCCAGCTTCTTCTTAAGTGGAAGCGGGTTATGGACGGCCTTCGCCCAGACAACGTGCACCCCGTCCAGCGATTCGCCAACCTCTTTGCTGAGCGGCTCTGCCTCTCGTCCAAAAACAACGGCTACGGGGGTGCTGCGTGACAGCGCAGCAATCGTCGCCAGATATTGCAGGCCCGAGTCCTTGTGAATGAAGCCAAACGTGAGGTCGACGTCGAATGTTCCCTCGGCGATCTGGTCGATGCACTTGTCGATGTTGATGTACGTTTCAATGTACGCTTTCTTGGGATCAGCGACTTTCATTAAGTTAACCGCGCTCGGCGTTCCCGCACATATCACCTCAAACCCCTGCGCTTTCAATGTGTTCCCGATGTATAGCGCGAGGCCGGTTTGCACCGGAACCTCGGGACACCCCAATAGGAGTAACGCCTTCATCACTATCGATACATAAATGTCGACCTCTGTATTATTCTTTTGCAGCGCAAAAAAAGCCGATCATCTACTTCTCCAAGCGGATCGATGCGGCACGCGAGACTATCTTATGTTGCGGGTGCCGTGGCGCACCCCGATGTGAGAGTCAACGAGTTGCTCACCATTACGCCACGCAGATCGAATCAAATAACAACGCAAAAGATATAGCGACATGAAAAGGCGGCGTCGCTCGCGCTGTCAAAAAGTCTTGAGGCATCCGCGACTGATGCGTGCATAAGGTGAGCGAGAAGCTGAGCATTCGGCTATAAAATCAAAAATCTTTTATCGTTGAAAGCTGTGATGCACAAGGAGGTTTTTTGTGAAAAAACAAGTCACTGTTTTGTTGATTGCAGCCGCCGTGCTTGCCACGGTATTTGCTGCAGGGTGTACCTCTCAGACCGCAAGTCCGACTCCAAGCCCTAGCGCGTCGACTTCGACCACGACAGCGAACACGACTGCCGCAGCGTCCGTAAAGGTCATCGCTCCCACTGCGCTACCTAATTCCACTGATTTGAGTTCGTTCTTTACGAACTACATGCAAAGACAAGGCTACACTGTAATTATTCCCTTCAACAAGAGCGTGAGCAATACTACAGGGAACGACCAGTACTCAGGATCGATTACGGATGGCAAATACGTTTATGGCGCGGTCATAGAACTGACCAAATCGGCGACGGACACCGCTAGCCTGTTTAGTGCAACTACGGTCGCCGCGCAGCAGGAGGGCTATACAGCGATTCAGAGCAACAGCACCACTTGGATCGGGTACAACTCGGATAACAGCTACGTGGCGTACATCAGTCAAGACACTACCAGCAACTTTGTTGTCGTGCTGATGGCGACCTCGATAGACTAAACCTGAGCCCCCCCTTCTTTTTTTTCTTATTAGAAACAAACGCGTTGTGCCCTCTGCAATAGAGGGGACTAGCGACGCAGATTTTTATCAGTCAATGATCAAGCCTGTTCGCCGCAACCAGTCCGTGGAGGCATGACGCTATAACTCTAATCGCGCGCGAGACATTCTGCGACCATTCGAGGAAGCGGCTGCCGTGAGGGTAGATCTACACGGCGTCGAAGGACCGTTGTTAGCGCCGCTCTGGGGGTGGGCGAAGCTTAGCCGGGCATATCCTTCAGTCTTCAACGACGCGAAAGCGATCGAGCTTGTGGAACAAATTGACGTTTTTTGTCTACCGGTTTTCCCATTCAACTGCTTTCCGCAGGAATTCATTTCAGACACGATTAGGAACGTTGAAGTGTAATAGCGTTCCTGTCACGACGTAATGGATGCTGAACCACCCCAGAGAAGAGCGCCCGAGAGGATGGTGTGGGTTTTTGAGAGCGCTGAGCTGATACTGTACGGCGCAGTCGGGGTATTGCTCGTTGTCGTTGCTGGCCTTGCACTCGCTTCAGAAGTCGACAACATCCGTGGCTACTTGACCGGTAGCCCGGTACTCGGACTAAGCTCTCTTATCGCCGCGATAATCGCGCTCGAGCTGCTGATGACGGTCGTCGGCTATATGAAGACCAGATCCATTAGTTTGGGGCTACTTCTCGGCGCAGCTCTCACGGCGATGATACGGGAGATCATCGTCTTCGCCTATCAGCCAACCGACTTACAAGACTTTGCGGTCACCTTGGTTGCGACTGCCGTTCTCGTTGCGGCGCTGTACTTTGTGGGTGACAGAACAATTCACACGTAGCTACGTGCTCGTTGTGTCCACGCTTTTGGCGGTTTTTTTTGTTCGTGTGCGACGTCGACAATTAGCCGCCCCATTCTTCACGCACTTCGGGCGACGACATTAAAAGCTTTTCTGGATCGTGTTTGCTGTCTCTTGTTTAACATACTATGGCTTTGCTGGCACCTGTCGGATCTTCTTTGGACGGCGTTTCGTGGCGAAAGTGCTCGTAAACTATCTTGCAAGCCGGCAATGCCAGCAGGGAGAAACACTTATGTCGTCTGTCGCTTCTCTGCTTCCACGACACCACGAACGTTTCTCCTTGCGGGCAGTGGTGTAACAAACTGCCGGGGTCATTTCTGTGGCTCCGGCCCCTTTTTGACACTATGACAGGTTTTGATGCTCATCGTCGGCGCAGATGTCTAGTATTGAGCATATAGGTTTGACGGGAAAAAAGGGCGTCTCTTACTGCGTCTGAAGCATTCTACGGCCGTTTTTGTTGTCACATAATAGAGCAATAGAATTATTACCACTCCCACGTGACTGTGGGCTATGACAAAGGCAGAAGACGCAGTTGCGCTTTTTCAGCAAGGTTTCAACTGTACGCAGTCTATTCTCTCGGTCTTTGCAGCGGACTTCGGGCTTGACCGGGATATGGCACGCAGGATCTCACAGGGATTTGGTGCCGGGATGGGTCGCACGGATAATATCTGCGGCTCTCTCTCAGCGGCGATCATGCTGATCGGACTACGGTACGGCGGCATACGACCGGAGGATACTGCAGCGAAAGAAAAAACCTACGCAAGGGTCCGTGAATTTCTACAAGAATTTAAGACGCTCCATGGTTCGGTAGCATGTACGGATCTGCTCGGGTGCAACTTGTCAGACCCAAAACAGTTTGCTGATGCGAAAACGCATCAAGTCGCGATGGAGCGGTGCCCGGTCTTCATCCGAGCTGCGGTTGAACTGGTTGAAAAAGCAGCATTTTGATTTTCGCGGGCGGGTGAGGGTAATACCTGCGACCTTCATGGTCCCCTTTGACTCCGGGAAAAGTTACTGAGCGGCGCCGTACACGCAAAAAAATACACCATTCAGCTTACATTCGGCCCAAACCGGACAAGAGGGGCACACACAGCCCTTTTTTTCGAGGGTCTCGTCGCTTCGACCTCGTGCGCAGAACAGTCCGCCATTAAGACTGCTTCGATTGTACGTCGGACAGCGTTCTGTGTAGCACAAGCACTTGGCGTAGTTCTCATTCGTGTTTTCTACCCTCGGACGGTTCCTTTTCAACATGGATCTCTATCAGCTCTTGTATTCTTCACAAACTTAACTATTTAACCATGATCGACGCGAAAGACTGAAGCCGACTCCGCATCATGACTCATGAGTTTGCGAATGAGGCAGCCTGTTAACACCCAACAGGATGCTGCACATTGGCAGCCCGGGGCGTGGAAAAATAAAGCTGACATGTTAGGCGCCTAAGTCGTGCCCGTCGTCGGCAGAGAAGTGCGTGCGGCTATTTTGAGGTGAATGATGGAAGATAATCGTGGAGGACTCAAGACACTTATCGCGGTTCTTGCGGGCTACGATAGCATCCAGAAGAACAACGATCTCGTTCACGTATTCCACGAACTGTATGATGACGGCGAAGATCGAGAAACGTTGAAAGAGTTTCATTTTCTTTTCACGGGCGGCACATTCAACCGCGTCGTGATGGGAAAAGCTAATCCAGAGGCGTCGCAGACTGAACGGTTGTATACGATGCGGGACGACGTTCGCGAGTTCCTATTGCAGGAGTGCGGCGTCACCGTTCTCCCTGATCGAAAGAAGTGCGGCGTCACAATTCTTGCAAACGCGATTGTGGAGCGCCAGTGCAGCATCGTATGGTCGTTCTTGAGCCCGATTACGACCCACTGGCTGAGCCCTGAGTATCGTGCGCTGAATCGACTCAGCGACCTTTGGGACGTTAAGCGCCTCGTGAACGCTGGTTCAGTGACAGACTGGTTCAGGAACGAAGCTGTACGAGATGCCAAAAGAAACCCCCAAAAGGCGCCAAAATCGCCACTCAAGTTACGACTGGGATCACGCGAACCCGACGGCGCGTGGCCTGTCGCGGCACGAAGAAACGGAAACGTATACGACGAAGTGACTATACCTCGCCGTGCCCGCGACGCGGCGTTTTACACTCGGTTTGAGAACCAAACGATCGCACTTATCGCCCACGACGAGATGAAACAGCGCATGACCGATTTTGCAATTCAGTACGAGGATGAACTTTGTAGGTTTAATCGTGTCTTGACAACTGGCCGTACGGGTGAAGAAGTCGAAAACGCCTGCAGAACGCTGCGAGACAGGGGGACCATCAGGCGCTACCTGACAGGGCCTAAGGGCGGCGATATAGAGATCGCGACAGAGATCCTGTTCGATCGCTGCCACATCGTGGTCTTCTTTGTCGATCCTCTGCACCCGCATGCACACATTGACGACATAATGGTGGTTTTCGGGGCCTGCATGGCTGAGATTGAGGGCAATGATGTGAGGCTCCTCACCAATGAATTGCACGCGCGAGAATGGATGGAGGAGGCCGTGCGACGTCATAGGTGATCGAAGCGGCCCGAGCAACATTCACGCGGACGCGGGCGGTGTGACCTCCGCGTCGGCGCGCGGATTTTGAAGCCGTCTCCATGACAGCGTGCGGGTAAAACGCATGCCTGAATGATGAGGGGGGCGGCGCCAGCGACTCAACGCTTCGCCGCAGCGCAGCCCACGAGGAAGTATTTAAACCGGCAGCCCCAAACGAATTGCTGCGTCCCAATAAACCACTGCGAGAAGCAGCGTTAAAAAATACAATGCCGGACCCGATTACTCACCTCATCGTTGCCACTTCGCTATTATGGCTGTTTTGGGACAAGAAGTACCGAAACTACATCCTTCTGCTGTGTCCCCTAGCTGTGTTGCCAGATATAGATCACTTGCTGCCGCCCTTCCACCGTTTGCTTTTGCACAACGTCTTCATCCTCGTGCCCACTATCAGCCTTGCGTTGTACGCGCGCTTTAGGGCAAAGAATGAAGTTTTATACAACGTGGCACTAATCGCGACTTTCTTCCTGCTTTCACACCTGTTGCTCGACCTGTTCACCGGCGCTGGCGTGCCTCTGTTCTATCCGGTTTCAGCGACTACGTTTGGCTTCACGTACGAGTTGATCATTGCCCACGGCTCTGTGGTAC
>Ga0247848_100013_pt1 | contig 39909 bp, 32 predicted proteins | sample PFST50metaG_FD_186003 | JGI IMG/M metagenome (GOLD analysis project Ga0247848, IMG submission 186003) | Peat soil microbial communities from Stordalen Mire, Sweden - P.F.S.T50 | ecosystem: Environmental > Terrestrial > Soil > Wetlands > Peat | place: Sweden: Norrbotten County, Stordalen Mire...
GGACGGCACGGCGTGGTCAGCGTGGCACTCCCTCGGCGGGGTTCTCACCTCGTCACCCGCCGCGACGTCACCGGGTAACGGTGTGATCGACGTCTTTGTCCGCGGTACCGACGGCGCCCTCTGGGAGCGGCCCTATAACAACGGGTGGTCTGGCTGGATATCTGTTGGTGGTCTCTAGAGCGGACTCCGATGAGGACTCTGGCAAAATACGCCAACGCTTTAACGGCCGTATTCAAGAAAACAAACACCGCCAGCATTACGGATCGAGTCTGTGATCGGTAACTCGCTCGGCTTTAAGCACGACGAGCTATCGGTTCCCAGATGCTGTACGCTTGCTTGTCACACTCATTGTGATCGTCGCGCTGTCATTGCCAGTCGCTCCTCCCTCAATTCGCGAACATACTCCTCAGGAGTATGGGGTCTTCATAGCAGTCCGAGAGGCACACTAGGTTCTTTCAGCTCGATCGACAGCATGGACAACGGAGGTGCCTAAAGACAACAGACGCACAAACGACTGCTGCCATCGCGTTGATGCCATTTTACGGAGGAATTTTACTAACCGATGTAGCGAGCAATCTGAAACGAAATCGTCTCCTTCTTCCTAGTCGCCGCACAATGGCCAAAAAGTAGTGATTTTGCCTGAATAAGGCACGTTGACAAGATAATACAATTTAGGCCCTATTTTTATGCTTGAAGCGCTATCAACGATTTTTCATGGATACCGCGGTTCTTTCCGCTGCACCCACAGGCGGGCAGCAACCAATCCGGCACGGGCAGTACCGCATTCTCGGAAGGCAAGCTCTGTGTGCGTTTGGCTTTCAGGACGAGTTTGCAAAAGTGCGGTTTTACAAAGAGTTCGGGTCACTATTAAGCTGCTTCACGGCTGTCCGCGCCGACGAAGCAAGTCGTGTTACAAAGCTCGTGGCAACGCGAATGGAAAACTCATCATTGGTTCGTGCCGTCCTCGGCGCTATTCGCCACACGGTGACAAGCATCTGTCGGACAATCATTATAATGAATAGAGGTATTGGTAGCCATCGTTGGTAAAAAAAACCTGCGGCGGTCACGACTCGCAAAACGTGCCAAAACGCATTGCGACAACCTTTATAAGGGAGCGGCATATTCGTAACTACCTTACTAAAGGGAACTCCGTAGGGCGGCGTCTCCGTGGATGTCGATGTTCGGCCACGATAACGGTCCGCCAACGGAACACGGTGGTATATATGAAACACAATCGTATTTTTTTAAGTGTCGCCATGGCGGCGATCATGCTCGTCTCGCTTTGTGCGGTCAGTGCGAGCACGCTGAGCGTAAGCGCGGCACAGGGCAGCAGCTCGACTCCTACTGTGGTCGGTGCGCCCGTCGGCTCGGGAGCGCCTGGCGTGTGCTCAGTCAATGGGACTGGCCTCGACCTCTTTATAAGAGTAGGTGCCGATAACTCCCTAGTCTGGAAGGAGTCGCCTGATGGGACGGCCTGGACCGCATCTCAGACGTCTCTCAACGGGACTCTCACGGCACCACCCGCTGCGAATGCAACGCCTGCCACATCAGGGATGGGGGTTCCGGCTTCCATCTACGTCTTTGCGCGCGGCAACAACGGCGCCCTCTATGAGAGGATCATCTCGCCTACTGGCGCGCAGCAGATCACTCAAACTGATAGCAGCACGTACACTCTGTCCGGCTGGACCTCTCTCGGCGGGCAGCTTGCCACGAATACCGGACCCTCGGTCTGCTCGTGGGGCCCAGGCCGTCTCGACGTTTTTGTACAAGGCACGAACGGCGCCCTGTATCAAAAAGTGTGGAACGGCTCGACGTGGTCCAACTGGAACAATCTCGGCGGGAAGCTGACTTCAGCACCAGGTGCGACTTCGACGGGTAACCAGGTCGGCGTCTTCGCGGCCGGCACCAGCGGCACCATTTACTATAAGCATTGGAATGGTGCTGCATGGTCTGGCTGGGCAAACGTCGGCGGGACACTCCTCTCGGGCACCAGCCCGGCCGCGTACAACTGGGGACCGAATGGTCAGCTCGGCTGGTTGGTCACCGGCACTGACAGCAACCTCTACCGCAACTGGATTGGGAGTTCCTCAGGCTATGAAGGCATCCCCGGGGCTTTGACATCGTCACCATCAGCCACAGCGAAGGCGCCTGGAGTCATTGATGTCTTTGCGCGCGGCAGCACCAGCACTTTCGCTGCCCTCTATCAGATATCCTACAACTACAATGGCTCTGGTGGATGGGGTCAGTGGACGGCTCTCGGCGGTGTATAGCGCAGTTCGCTAAGGGGTTTTTACCCCTCCTCTTTTTTTTGCTTTTCAGTACGTTTTCGCTGCGATGTTATTGCCTTTAGCGCGTGCAGTTGTGCAAGTGACCCCGGCTAACATGAGTGCGGGCGACGCTAATCAGGCTCTGTACAACCTGTTAGCACCCTAGCTTCTCCGGAGTCCGCACGTTTAAGCCGTTATGAAGATCTCGCGTATTTGTTTGCCATTGCGCGCTCTTCGTGGTTCTACCGAAAACTCTCGGGAGGGGACGTAAGCGCATGCGTGGATTATTTTCAACTAACCAATTTCTGTTTCGACGAAGTTTGAGTCTAGATCAATGGCGCAGAAATCTTGAAATTGCTATTTACTATTTCGCGATCTCATAAAGCGTGTAGCGAAGGCGAAAAAAGACGGTCCGCGAACATAAGGATAGCGAGTTCAGTACCTTTACCACATTCATCGCTGCGGCGCCAAATCGAATTATTGAACTTTGGAGCCCAAAAGCTGCAAGCGTGGGCAACAAGCCAAGCGTAATCAGAACCAGAGCAAAGGCCCCATAGTCAGGTGACCAGGCTCCTTGTTAGGATAGGAAGCAGAATGATATTGCTGAGATAGGCTAAAGGAGATACTACTGTGCTCAATCCTATTCGCCGAACAGTAAGTGTGTATTTTCCCATTTATGTGGCTCTTCTGCGATAATCTGATTGACTGTTGCTCGGCCGTTTTTAGATCTGCTGATGCCTTCTAATGCTTGCGCTAGGTTACACAAACGGCAGAGCTGACTTGATCCGCCTTACGATATTAATCTTCTTTAATCGTCTTTTCTCCACGATATTGTCGACTTTTGCGGGTAGCGCTTTCGGAAAGGAATTCATATAGCGCGACGTTCATAGCTTCGTCACGAAATTCGTCGAATGTTTGATTCTTTATTCTCATCACAATCAACTCAACAACTAGTCACTGGTTCAGTCCCAGCGCTCGGGCAGTTTGAGTGTTTGAAGGCGGTGCGCACTTGGGAGTACCCCTCATATCGCCTACTTCAATTTCATCATTCGGTTTCCGGCTTTTGACGGCCCCGTTTACGACTAGCGCACAACTTAGTTACGGCGGTCAAGTGCAAACCGTAACCTTTATTGTTTCTTCTTCTGCGTGTAAAACGCGGAATCCTCTAAGACGTTGTCAATCAAAATTGTGTTCCTTTGTTGGCGGAAAAGATGAAACGCAAACGTCTTGCGATCAGTAGTATCGCCTTAGCAGCTCTGATGTTCTTCTCGCTTTTTGCTGTGGCAAGTAGTCCGGCCGTGAGTGGCCAAGAGAGCGGAACGACTGCACCCCTTGCTACGAACCCAGTCGGCGCTACGATGGCAGGCACCGGCCCAGCCGCGAGCAGCTCGTTTGCTACTAGGGAAACCGAAATCTTTGCCGTCGACCCTAGTGGTGGCGTCTGGAACACGTCGATCGCGCCAAGCGGCAACGGTACTTGGACCCCCCTCGGTGGAGTGTCCACCGCATCACCTGCCGCCGTCTCATGGAACGCCAGCTACCCCCGTATTGACGTCTTTGTGCGCGGCACAAACGGGTCTGTCTACCAGAAGTACTGGAGTGGCAGTGCATGGTCTAAGTGGGGATCCCTCGGCGGGAAACTTGCTTCAGGCACCGGCCCCGCGGTCTCTTCATGGTCAGCGGGTCGTCTCGACGTCTTTGTACAAGGTACGGACAGCCAGTTGTGGCATAAGTGGTGGAATGGCGCGTCGTGGTCCGGCTGGGAATCCCTCGGCGGAAAACTGACCGCGTCCCCCGCTGCGACGTCACCGAGTATAGGTGTAATCGATGTCTTCGCCCGCGGAAGTGACGGCGGTGTGTGGCAGAAGTCATATAATAAAGGTTGGTCTAGCTGGAAATCCCTTGGCGGGCAGGTTGCTGTCGGTACGGGGCCCGCCGTGAGCCAAGACCTCTGGCTCTTTGTACAAGGCACGGACCATCAACTCTTGCGAACGGGTGTGGGGGTCGGCTCCGCTAAATCGACTGGCTGGAGCATCCTCGGCGGAAGACCTTCCGAGGCGCTGTCCACCTCGTCACCGGGCGCCGTCGTTCTCTCCACTGGCCAAACCTTGGTGTGTGTGAGCAGCACTAGCGGGAATGTCTGGTTTTCAGCGGATAGTCTTGCCAACTGGAAAGACTGGGGGTCTGCGGCTGACCCGCCCGTTGTAATCCACCGTCCCGAGCTGTCGCAGGGCATCGCAAACGACGGCACGTACAACTACGGCATGAGCACCACAGCGCTGTACAAGTACGACTCGAATTGGAATCTTATTACAACGAACGGCAATGCCGCTACTCGGTGCGGCGGTAATCATATAGGGTCTGGTGGAACCTATAATGGGGTTCTGTATGTACTTTGTACCGAAAATGCCCCAGCACCGGAGCTTGCACACGTGGGGCTGTTTCGCACGAGTGACTTGAGCTTTATAAAGATGGTTAATTTGGCCACAGTAGCCGGAAGTCCACCGACTGCCGATCAGATGAATATCGGTGGCGTCGGAGTTAACCCTGACGCTGGTCTCCTTTTAGGACTATCATTTGGCCCTTATGGTGGTGCTGCGTTAACAAACGCTTCCGTATTTACATTTAATTTAACAACATTCGCATACGAAGGCTCCTTTCAGGCGTCAGACAACCCAACAATAGCCAATCAAGGTATCAGTTACTATGGCGGCCACTATTATTATGCATATGACAACCCAGGCGGCGTCGCGATAATGAACACTGACGGAAGCAATGCGACACAAATAATCTCAGCGTCGAAGATGATGGCCGGTGGGGGCACCGACGAGATAGAAGGCTTATCCGTTACTAACAGCAATGTCTACGTGCTCCGTGGCGGCTACCTTTATATGTTCCCGTTTCAAGCTGCGTAGGGAACGCAATGGAAGATGCGCGATTAAGATTTAGAGTGACGGAGCGTGCAATCGCCTCTATATTAAAAAAATGAACTGAGCCCCCTGCCGCCCGTTTGGACTCGGTGTTCGCATTATAATTGTTATCTTAGTCAGGCAAGGAATCTAAGCTCATAAGTTGTGCGTTGCGACTTAAACTTTTTTTCACGCAGTGCGAAATAAGCTAATCAGTGCCTTGGTAAATGCTATACATGAGCTTAATCTCACGTATCGTGAAACCTCGGAGTGCAAGCAAGATGCTCAAATAGATCGCCGCGGCTAGTGCGATCGCTAAAACTATATTGAGGAGCCCAGCGGGATTCCATAAGAACAGAAATAGGGCGATGATGATGGAGCCGGAGGTACTCTTCGCAATGAATCCGCCGTTCACGTCGAACTTGAAGTATCTAAATGAGTAGATCGTGGTCAACACAAAAGCCAGCAGAAATGCAAGGAACGTTGTCAGCGCAGCACCTACGAGTCCTAAATAGGGAATGAGAACCAAATTTAAACCGAGATTTAGCGCGGCGCTGAGCATCCATATCGTGCCGATGACTGCTGTTTTCTTTTTAAGTGCGATTATCGTAACGAGCACCGAGTACGCGCCAATGAGCATAGTTCCTGCGGCAACAAACGGAATCACTAGATAGCCGTTTGTAGCGATCTGCTGCGTCGTTAGCAAAAGCAAAATCGGCTTTGACAAAACCGATAGAGCGAACACGCACGGCAGAGCAATTCCGATATAGTACTTTAGTGAATACGTAAGGATAGTGCGTATATCCACCAGGTTGTTCTCATCGTAGTGTTTTGATAGAACCGCAGGAAGTAGCGTCGATAAAGGTGCTGCGACCATGCCGATCGTCGTCCCTGCAGTGTATCCTGGCGAGTAATAGCCCACGGCTGCAGTACCTAAGAAGAGCGCGATGAGATAACGATCGCTTGAATTCACGATCCAACCCGATAGGCTGCCAGGGATTAAGGGCAGGCCATAATTGAGATATTGCCGCACGTGCATGAACTTGGGGGTGGCAAAGCCAATCTCCGCGACGATCAGATACATCATAATCAAGAACACAACGAGCTGCTCAACTAAGAGGGCTATCACGGCGCCCTCCAATCCGTAACCCGCGAGCACAAAATAAGCTACAAGAGCTGTCTCCAAGTACGCGTTGAAAAGGTTTAACCACGTGTATCTTTTGATCTGCTGGAATGTGACGAAATATTGCCAAGCAAAAAAGATTAGGCACGCAATTAGGATGTTCGGCACGAGGAGCAGAGCTGCGGCTAGATTGTTTTGAAACAAGCTTGTTGCTATTTGTGGCGTCAACAAAAGAAACAGCCCGGAAATTAGCAAGCTCGTAGCCAAAACGATGAATCCCATGGAGTAGAACAACTCTTGAACGTCACGTTTGCCTTTGGCTGCCGCGCCAAACCGAATCAAGGAATTATGGAGCCCTAAAGCCGCAAGCGGGGGCAAAATATTCAATGTAATTAGAATCAAAGCAAAAGCGCCATAATCAGCAATGGCAAGATTCCTCGTTAGAATAGGAAGAAGAATGATATTGCTGAGAGCGACTAGGGGGGCTATTACAGCGCTCAATCCTATTCGACGAACAGTTAGCGTATATTTTCCCATTTACGTGGCTCTTCCTCGATCCTCGACTGTTGCGACGTTTTTTTTGCTTTGTGCATGCTTACAACGTGCGTGCTTACAACGTGCGTGCTAGGTCACAAAAAGGCAGATTTAGCCTTTGACCCTCCTTAGGGTGTAGGTCTTCTCGCATGTCTATCGAGGGCGCTCTCTTGCGCAGTCATCTTTTTGCCGCAGCAAGATCCGGAGTTCCTGAGCAATTCCGGCTGGGGAGAATTGACCTCTTTTCTTCAATATGTTGTCCTGTTGGACCCGGTAACGACCCACAGGTTTCGTTTCAAGGATCGCCATAACAGCACGCTTTACGTCACCATAACTTTCGCACAGGTACCCGACATCCCCCATCTTGTTAAAGAAGTATTCAGAGAGTGGGGTTTTTAGTGCGATAACCGGCTTGAGATGTGAAAATGCATCCAATATCGCCGCGCTTCCGTGCACTTCGTACGCACTCGCCAAATGAAAAAACATAGCATAATCGATGCATTTCCCATATTTGAGAAACTCCTCTTGACTGAGAGGTGCATTCGGCGAGGGAACGTTGACGGATGTGCGCCGCATCTCTTTGAGCTGCTCGTCTCGAACGTCACCAATCAGAAAAAAAATTGAACGGTATTTTGTTCTTCCAGCGCTCACATCGTTTGCCAACTCAAAAAAAATGTCCGCTCCCTTACGCAGACTCGCGTGACCGAAGAAACCAAAACGGACGACATTATCTTTGAATGGCTCGTTGCCAGCAGAATCTGCAAAGATGTAGGGAACATCTATTGGTGAAATGCAGTTTTGCAGACGTGGCAAGTACTTCCTTAGACCTTGTTCCATAAGAGGTGGCGGTCCGGGCAGTAAGTAATGTAGTTTCGCTGTGTTGCCAGCGAGCAGCCAGTATCGATAGGAAAGAAATTGACGGGTCAGAAGCTGTTGGGGGTGCGTGCTAACTTTAGTTTGTAGGTCGTGTAGGACCACAAGACAGGAGACCTGAGGAAATCGCCTCAGCATTACTTTTATTGAGGCCAGATCGTTCCAGTGAGCCACGGTGCAAAACACTATTTGCCCCGCTCGATTTTTGTCGGCCAATCTGAACAACCGCCTGAACAGGGCGAGCCGCTCGAGAGACGCGGCTAGCGGCAAGCGCCGTCCCCGTCGCTCTTTGGGTCGAGCATCGGTTGGAAGCTCAACCTCAACAAACCTAACTCTTGCGAAGCGTGCACCCACAACCATTTTGACGTGATTCAAGTGCTCGCGTTCGGCACAAAATATGAGCCCCTCCTCAGGGAAAGCCTCAGAGATCAACTCAACTAGAGCTGCATTGAACTGCGTATGTCCAAATCCGCGAAAAAACGGTTCGCATATAACTATCATAAGCCCCTTATACCCCTAACCAGTGGATCTTATTGATTGCGTTTTCATTTTGATTTTGCTTCACAGTGACGTCAGCTCATGAGTATGAAAGTGATATCGCAGCAGAAGCTTTACAGATGCGCCGGCTTTTGATTGGGGGCTAATATAAGACGTCGTACGGAAAGCTCATCCGCGAGTAAGCGACAAGTGCTCGCGGGTAGTCGCCCTGCGGATTTTTCTGTTCAGCGAGTCTCAGCTTCTGCCCGAGGGCCCGTGATTCAGCGCCAAGTCCCAACACCGGGCCGCAATCGAGAAAGCCCGGGGCAAGCCTAGAACTGGCTCTTTTCAGTCAGTGTGCCATACGTAGGCAAGGTCACTCTCTGCCTCGCCGAACGAAACATTAGCAGGTTTATAGATGGTGCATCATTTTGCGAAACTCTCCGCAGTTGCTAATCGATGCGCCACAAGTTATTAAACTGCTGCGCTTCTGCTCGCTCTGTGCGCTGCAAAAATACCTCGGATCGCTAAAGCAGCAAATCTGCGCACACTCTGTGGTCTTTATAGGCGCTCCTCTCATTCTTTTATCACTTCACACCATATGTTTTCGTAAAAGATTTTTGAGGAGAAGATTCTAGAAAGAAAAAAGACCACTCGTTTCGCCATTTCACTATTCCACAAAGATACGCCCAGTGTCGCGGTCTTCTCGGTCAGCTCTTTGTAGCTCTGGATTTTCCCGCCACTCGAGCGCACGATAGTACTCACTTCTTCCTTTGCAAAACCACAATGCTGGTGTGTCTTGTCGAGTTGGTGGTACTCAACAACACCGAGTTCCCATAGTGCTTCATTTCTTTTCGGAACGCACAAAAGGACGTTTTCCTGGCAACTCTCAATAGATTTGCTCAGTAAAGCGCATGGATCTTTGACATGCTCCAGTACCCAGTACAAAACAACGGTATCAGTTTTTGGGAATGTAACTTTAGTCGCATCGTTCACGAGGAGTTTAATACCCGGAGGGTATGGATAATCCTCGTAACGTTGCCCATCAATGCCTGTGTATTGTCCTGTCCACTCTCTTTGGATCAAAAAGTTGTACAGTTGGCATGTGCCGCAGCCTACGTCAAGGATATCTCCTTTTTGGTGTTCCAAGGCTAATAAATTAGCTACGTGTCCAGAACGGCCTGCTTTCCACCCAAAATCAAATTCTTTCTTGACTATTTCTGAGCAGTCGTTCCTGATCATTTCTTGTGCGCCACTATTCGAGTTGTTTTTTTGTTTGTTGGGCCAGGTAATAAACCTATTTAACTTGACTTACACAAGTTTCCACCTGCTTCTAGTTTGTCCTTTCGTTTGCTAATTGCGAGCGATAGCCAGCTAAGCCGGCAAAAGAAAGTCTGTGAGTTTCATCTCAGTCTCCTCCACCAAAATAAGATGCGGTTTCCGGCCACCAAAGGGCGACCACCGCTCCGATCTCGAGTGATGGGGACCAGCGCTGACGCCGACCTCAGCGGGCTGCTTTTCGATATTAGTCGAACGGCCGAGGCAACTTCGGAATCAGCCGTGACCAACAGAGCACGTTAAGAAAGAAGAGCAGGGGACGAATAAAACGTCAATCACCACCTTTTTAACGAAAGTCATGCTGAGCGAGCATAACAATTACGATAGAAAAGCACCTATCATTGTCAGGGATTAATAATGTGGTCTCTGCGAACCGCAGCGTCGTCTGCAAGAAAATGTTGGATTGGAGAAAGGCTTGTTATCAAATCTACGGAGGACATGACGAGAGGTTTAGGTCAATGGCATGATTGTTCACAACGGACTGATCGAATGGAACCGCAACTCTTCCATGTCGATACGTTCTACAAAATCGCTGTGGAGACTTGTGCCGCAATCCAGCAGTGTCGGCGGATCACACGGGCTGCTGCCGGCAACTCATTTAGACAGGTCAAAAAAGGTAACGATTTGACGTCCCCAAGTTTTGCTTTCTCTCTTCTTTAGTCACGACAAAAACGGAGAAATCTGTTGTACTATCAGAACATGATCTGATGTTTTAATTGTAATAACCAAAAAGCAGATTAAAAGGACACAAAAAAGGGAGGCTAGGATGGGACTGCAGGTTTGCGCGGCAACAGTGGCCTACAATAATCCAAGAGATCTCACGCGGCTGCTTTCGTCACTCAAGAATCAAGGGCCGACACTAAGGGGGCTCATCATCATCGATAACTCGGACCATCGGTGCGCAGCAGAAAACAGGAAAGTCTTCGATATTTACTCTAAAGAATACGCATTTGCCCAATATCACAAGACAAAAAGCAACGAGGGCTCCGCTGGTGGCTTTCGCCTTGGAATGAAGATTGCTCACGAGAGCGGTTTTGAGTGGGTATGGGTATTAGATCAGGACGGGATCGCGTCAAATCGTTGCCTGAGCGAGTTGCTAAGGCGCGCTAATATAGGGGACATTCTCTGTCCTCAAAAAGTGGATATAGACAACCCTTCGGTAGTTTATACGCGAACGAGGTTGAGGAAAAACTTTCTAGGGCATCTCCATCCCGTTCGTTTAAGTGGGGCCAAGTGCCAAATAGACGCTTTTGGAACGCACGGTGTTCTAATCTCAAAGAAAGTCATGGACTCGATCGGGTACTACAACGCTTGCAACTTTTTTGTCGGTTACGAAGATTATGATTACGCACGTCGGGCACTCCAAGCAAAATTCGCTGTGATAGCCGTTGATGAGGCCGAAGTGCGGCATCCGGATCTTGCCCCAACCTTTCTTGATCCTAATGGTCAAAGAAAGCGTGTAGATATTCACGGGCTTCGTCCAGATCTTTTAGGTTATGTAACGAAGCTCAGTCGCGGCGAAAACGGTTGCAAGAAGGATAGATCGCTATTGCTCTTTTCTTGGTTCTATCTTCTCACGGAAAGCTTGAAAAGCTGGCAATTTGCGATCGCACTTGCCTACTCGCTCTGCATGCTGTTGGTCAAATTCGCGTGGATAAGAAGAGAAATATCCATGCAAGACACGCTGAATGCCTATGCAAAGTGCCTCAGGTCGAACGTAAAAAAGGAATGGTCTTACGGGTGCGTTGAAGAATTCTGTCAACACATTCGCAAGTAGCGTTGAGCTTTGCTCTAATGCCAGCAAGTTGGGAAGCTGATTTGGCTGAGACCCTCGAAAGCGCCTGATACCGACAAAGATGTATATAAAAAAAATCGACGGTGAGCGTGTCGCTATTGATAGAAACTCTTCTCGTTTTTCATTCTTGAATCTGTTTGCTCTCGCGAACGGATGAGAAAGACCCGTCATTGTCGACGTGCATTTTACTTGTGCTTTGGTTTATTCCTTGGCGCGCTTTGTCGCTGGGCGCTACCATAGATCCCGAACAAGACGGCGCTAACTGAGCCAACGAGAAGCAAGGGTGTCGGGATGCACTTTCCGACCGTGGCGACGGTCAGCCCTACACTCGACGACGGGCTCGCCGCTTCGCTGCCTCCTGTCACCGTCGAACGGTCGAGGCGGGTGAAGAGCACACCCTTAGTCTTGAGAAAATCAATGAAATTCATCAGCTGCTGAATTTTGTGGCTGTCAACGGCGCCCATGCTATCTGTGAATGCCCAATAGTGATATGCAAATGTGAGCGTATCAGCATGAGGGTCGACAAGGAACTGCTCGGTGACGTTTTGCGCCTCTAGGATGGTCTTGGTGAAGGCCGTGTCATTAAGGGCGCCGATAGTGAAACCCCCCTCTATTCGCATGCCGCCTAAATAGCCGTACTGAATGTCCTGCAGAGAGAAATCTGTGTTATAGTCCGTGAATCCGAGTGCAGCAGCCGCCCGCATCGTGGTGTGATCGCTGTTATCCCATGGAGGAATGAACGTTGTCGGCGTCACGCCGAACGCCTCTTTGATATCAGCCTGCCCCTGCTTGATTGCGTTGTATTGAGCGGCATACGGCCTCCCATAAAATTCACTGGGCCCTTCCGGTGACGGCGCGATATCCTGGTGCGTATAGCCGTGCTGTGCAAACTCAAATAAAGGGTTTGAGGCGATCGACCCCATGTAGGTGTGGAACGGCCCGTCTTGGAGCAGTTCGTTGCCTTCTTGGCCCTCACGGGGGGGGTGCGGAATGATGCCCAGCGTCACAGGGACGCCCTCGTCAATGTGCACCTGATTGACCGCTTCTAATGGCTCCAGCGACGTAAACGGAGCGACATCATCATCGCGAAAGGCAATGTACTTCCGTGGTTGCGTCGGTTGGGCGTTGGTACTCGCTGTAGAACACATCAAAGCTAAGAAAAGCAGAAATACGGCAATCGTAACACGTTTCACTGTTGTGCTCCGTGATATGTGCTGGTAGCGCAGAACTTTGTTCTGATGGCAGCAGCGATCGGACACTTCCGCCGCAACGATGCCGAGGAGGAAGCTAGCAGTACTTAGCAAAAGTTGCCCTCCTGCTTAACTGTTTCGTTGGGGCCTCCAAATCGCTACAGGCAGGCGAGATATGGTGATGAGTCACACAGTAATCACGACCTTTTTCAGGGAAGATCAGGTTACCTCGTGCGCAGCACACGGCGCCCACAATAAGAAAAGCAGTCATCCCTGCAGCGGAATTAAGAACGCGGTTTCTTCTGGCTCAAGGTGCAGCGAAAGAGCTGCAGCCCCCTCTGGACAAGCCATAATCTGATTTATGATAGGGGGGCTATAGCTTCTGGCATTGATGAGGTCATCATCGTCACGGGTTGGGGAAAGCGAACTATCGAGTACTATTTTGATCTCTCCCCACAAGATAACTCGTATGCTTTCTTAAACGTGTTAAACCCCCCTCATTGCGGTTGAAAACGCTCGACTTAGGAAGATTCCGAGCTGCAGTATTATTCAATGAGTAAGGACAAACGAATCTCATCGCCGTTTGAGTGACGTCGTTAAGAAGCCGGCGCTAGCTTAGGCCCACTCGTGCATGGCATCGTCGCCCCTACCTATGACTCGAGATTTTTTTGATTACATCGACGTCTGCGTATCACGAACGCGGCGAGCTGCAGCTTACTCACGCCAGTCGCTTGGTTTTATACAAGCGAAACCTATGCGTACGTTACAGAGGACGCTCAGGATGAATCTTGAATCGATGGAAATTATGAAATACGTCAGCAATGCACTTCTTGTAGCGAAGTTACGGGTGCAAACTTGATCCCGGCCTGCTGTCGGTGCGCCTGCTGCGTCCGTAACCGAGTAGTGGTTGTGGTCGATGCTTGGCGGATTTTTTCCGCGACAGTTTCGCAATAGGCTGGAGTCCAGCGCCGTTAGTCTGGGCGACGGCGCTTCTTTTGCTTGAGTCTCAAGCGAACAGTGACTTCAAAAACGCGTACAGAGTGCCTGATGCGCTTGAAAGCATAATAGCAACCTTTATGTCGCTAGCAGGGAGAGAATAAGAAACGAAAGTACACCTGCGCGAAGCAATGACATCAGAGAGACAGGAGCAGAATTTACAAAAAAGCGGGCCACGAAACGACGAATCGAGGGATTCTGGCCTGCTTACAGTCATGGTGGGCATTCCGTGCTACAACGAAGAGGTGGCGATTGGAAGTCTCGTCGTACGTGCCTCGCAGTACGCTGACAGAGTGGTCGTTCTTGACGACGGGTCCACTGACAAAACTGCGGCGGTTGCACGCCTCGCCGGTGCTGACGTGCTCGTACACAGCGCTAACTGGGGCAAGGGGGCCGCCTTACGCGACATTTTTAGGTACGCGACACAATGGGGCGTTGATATTCTCGTTATTCTCGACGGAGACGGACAGCACGACCCCGATGATATTCCGAAGCTCATACGGCCGCTGATGCTCGATGAAGCCGATATCGTTAATGGCAGCCGCTATCTGAATGGGAACGGGAGAGAGACCCCGCGCTACCGCCGGTTCGGACAGGTCGTTCTTGACAAGTTTACGCATCTAGGGCTGCGTCCTGACGTCAATGTGACGGATACGCAGAGTGGCTTCCGCGCATTCTCGATGAAAGCTGCTCGCGTGTTTAAATTTGGCACAGACCAGCTGGCGATCGACAGCGAGATGCTAATGGACGCAGCGAAGGGCCAACTGCGGGTTAAGGAGGTGGACATCAACGTCCGGTACGATGTGGGACACTCCTCTATGCATCCTATCGCCCACGGTTTGCAGGTGCTCATGGGGGTCCTGCGAAATCTTGAGTTTAAGAAGCCCTTGCTCGCCTTCACTGTGCCTGGACTCATATTCATTGGCATTGGCGTCGCCTTGGCCGTGTACGCAGTGCAAGGATTCTACGAGTGGGGGCGCATCCCTAACGGGCCTGCGATCCTGATGGTCCTTGTCGTAATCGTTGGAACTTTCATGACACTTACCGGCATCATTTTGCACTCTATGGCATCGCTCACCGAATCGCTTGAATCAAGGCGTTAGATGTTATGATCGCTCCGTTTCATGGTTTTTGTAGAACTAGTGCGCTATTGCGCCAAGCAGGTGAGAACGCTCGCAAGCAAGGAAGCAGTTTTGCACGCTACGTTCCCGTGCAGTCCGCTCCGAAACAACGGCAGGAACTAAGATCTTTACTTCAGGAGGCCATTGGCTAAAGTGACGTAGCCGAGCTAACGCGAACCATCGGGGCTGCGAGTTGGATCTCTGCGCCCGCAAAAGTAGTACCAGCACCTCAAGCGCTGGTCAGCAGCGGCTGATACACTTCAAGGGCTTCGGAAGCAGAGCCGCGGCGATCTGTGGCTCCGTTTTTAGAGATCTCGTTCTTAAGCGCGCTTCATGCAAAACTGCTCAGGGGTTTGCTGCCTCTATCAGACGACAAATCACTTCAAATACCCGCTCTGAGTTGTGGCAATCTTGAAACTTGTTGAAACGCGCACACACTTCTTCTCGCTTGACTTTCCACGAGTCATGTTGGATAGCCTCACGTAACAGATGGAGCACTTCGAGCCAGTCCGTTGCTTTAGGCCCAGGCGTCACTTGGTCATAGTCGTAGAACAGCTCGCGGTCCGCTGTCACGTATTGCTGGATGTCAAAAGGCGCAAATACAATCGGACGATCTAGGAGCAAATAATCGAAAAAGACACTAGAATAGTCTGTTATGAGGACATCGGTCTCTCTTAAAAGGGGGTAAATATCTGGTAGATCTTCATCAGCTGGGGTGAATATCCTTTCGAGCCGCGCTCCATCTGAGTTAAATTGCACGTCGTACGGATGCGCCTTGATGATTAGGATAGCGTTCAGCTCACGAAGCGTTTCGTTCACGGTGTTGCCTTCGAACTTAAAGCCCGCAAACAAGTCAAGCTCTCGCCGTCCTTCACGGCGGAAGGTGGGGAGGTATAAAAAAAGAAATTGAAAATCAATCTCTCGTTTGATCTCCGTGACATATTCATCGTTGAGCTCATTCAGCCAAGGAGCGCCACCTAAGACGTCATTCCTTGGATATCCGGTGACGGCTACCTCTTTTGCGTCGCTAAAAACGGTTTGCATTGCCTGTTTGCTTTCATCGGACGTGGCGATGACAACATCATAGTTTGTGTTAGGGCGGAGTCCTTCAGCCATGAGTCGCTGTGCATATGAGCTCTTGCGCATGCGCATCTGACGGCCGGGAGCAGGTTCAAGTTTCTTTAGTGGAGTCCCATGCCACAACTGCACTGATTTTGTCCCTTTTGTCGTGTACAGATTAACGTCAGATACGCCTACTGAAAAGATGATACAGCTCGCCCTCATGGAACAAATGATACCCCGGAGGCTGTGCATGTAGTACGCTTTGTATCCGCGCGATTGCAAGTCAGCCACGATTGTTTTGTTGCGAGAGAGCCAAACGCAAGTAATTTCAGGCTGTTTGTGACATACATAAAGGAATAGATATTTCGGGTTGTCAGCGAATTTCTTTCCATCCCAAGAGCCGAAGACCCAAATGTCCTTTCTACGCGGAACCAACCCTGATATCCAATAAATCGTTCTGGTTACGACTGCGGCTACCAGCTCGCCTAAAGACGACAATAACTGCAAAAGGAGGTTAGCTCGAGTCGTCTTTCTTTCGTTCAATCGCGGTTCTCACCCCAGCGTCCGCCTACAGTTTCATCTTCTAAATTAGCCGCGTTTTCCGGCATTAATCTTGCGCTACGCTCAGCAAACCAGATGATGAGGTAAGGCATTAGCATCATATGGACATTAGACTGAGCTGAGGGGCTCGTTTGCCGTTTGACATCGTGCGCTTCGCGCTGCTTTGTCACATAAGACGTCAGCGATTTTTTCCGCCATCAGTCTCGCGGTGGTCAGCTTCCCGCCTATAACGTGAAAGGCGTTTTTCGGGCCCTCTATTACCTGAAAATCACGTGATTTTCGGCGTCCGTTCTGGAAATGAATATTATTCGTCGCACTCTCTGGATAATTACCGTCGGCGAGTGCCCGGATACCGACAAAGGTGCTTAGCGTGCGCTGGTTCTCGACGCCAGGAAGAATATGAGCGATTTCTTTCTTGAGATAAGCACCAGCCCACGGCTCTGGACTTGCTTCTTCTGGGTTGCTAATCGTTGTCGACGTCGTCCCGAGCCACCCGTATCCATCGTGCACGATATAAGCATCTGCGTCGGAGGGTTCTCGCAAGTGCTGGATCCCGCGCGGAGACAATGCTTGTTGAACTATTATAGTGCCTTGGCTAAACGTCACCGGGATGCTTGTATCGAGCTTCGCAGCTACTGTGTTGATCCACGGCCCTGTAGCGTTTATTATGTACTCGGTGCGCAAGTCGCCGTGATCGGTTTTGATGTGGAATATGCCATCTAATTCAGTGATCGCGCGCACCTCGGTTCCTTGGAATAGACTGCCTCCGCAGAGCTCTGCAGAAGAACAATTGAGCCAGCAAAACCGTTGAGCATTTATGTTTCTGTCGTTGGTTTCCACCGCAACGGCGAGATCGGTGTTCAACGACGGAATTTCTGCGAATACGTTGCGCAGATCGAGTTCGGTCGCTTCGACGTGAAGCTGCTTCGCTGCCCGCAGAGCGCGCCACGCGTACTCAGTTCCAAATCCAACGAAGTAGTTTCTCAGCTTGCCGATGACTTCCGGGGCTATCGCACTGATGATTGCATTCTCTTCAGCGCACTCTTGCGCCACAATAGGGTCGTTGATCACGTATCGCAAGCCACCGAGAAGGTTCTGGTGAGACGCTGAAGTCGTACCGCTGGCGATGGTACGGCGCTCGACTAGGGCCGCTTCAAAACCTCTCATGGCTAAATCGCGAAACGTCGCGGTCCCGGTTGCGCCGCCCCCAAAGATTACCACCTCGTATCGCACAGCTCACTCCTCGCGCTTTTTGATTTGCTGATAGAGCTCTCTTGCGTAGAGCAGATCATCGTAGGTGTCGATTTCACAGCGGAGTAACCCATCTGCATTAATCACGTACAGCGTTGAAGGATATTTTATTAATAGTCTGTCAAGTGGTTCCGAATACCATTCAGGTCGTGCCCTCGGTTCTTTCAGCCCGCGAGCGAAAGATTTCAAGAAGTCACCACTGAGCTTGATCATGCTCGTATAAACAACGCGGCCTGGTACTCGCTTTCCGATACGTGTGGCAGTATTATTTTTCACTGTGACTTTACAATCTTCCGGTAGGACCTCTTTTCTGTTATCGACAATGCAGGCGTTATCGTGCGGCGAGTCAATGAGTTCCTTTAGAAGCTCCACCTCAAATAGTATATCTCCGTCTAAAAGAAGCACCGTATCATTGTTTACATTAATGTGGTCTAATGCAAGTGAGAGGCTGAAAGCGTTGTCGGTTTGTTGGAACAGCTCATTCTGGATGACCGAGATTGGAATGCTGGTCTCCGCGTTCGCGACGTGCTCTTGTACTAAGTCGCGTTTGTAGCCTGCAACGACAAGAATATGGTCGACTGCAAATCGGGCTAAGCATCGAATCTGGTGGTCGATGACGACATCCCTGTTGAGCGGTAATAAGCATTTTGGCAGATCCTCAGTCAGAGGTCTTAATCTCGTTGACGCGCCTGCCGCTAAGATTATTGCTTTCATTTTCTAGCGTTTTTGAGCCTCTCTATTTTTAAGGCCATCTACGGTCTCTACGCAGCTATTGAGAGGCGCGCGTCGTCCGCGTTACAAGCCTTAGCTCTCCAGTATCTCAGATCATGACTAACAAATGTGATGGCAATCCTGCTCGATAAGACCTAATGCTGCAAGCAGAACAGTCTTGCAGAGCCCTTCTAATAAGACTTTTGATGTGACTCTCACGCAAACGCCTGTCGAGGCAGGAACGGCGTCCAAGCCCAAGTCGGGCACTTCTTTCAAAGATGTAAACGTAAAATAGAAAATTATTTGCCCATCAATTATGGAATAGTTAGTTTTAGATGTATTTCTCAAGTACACGTTTTTCGTGGTCGCCTCGTTTAACGGTGGGCGTGAGGTCGTCGGCAGTGCCTTCGGTAAGGAGTAACGCAAGGTTTACCGTCATCTTTCTAGAAATCCTCAACTCGATTTATTCTTAGAAACGCAATGAACATAACCCATCATCCAAAGAGCGAGCAGAGAACACGAGAAAGAGTTGTAAACTCAGTTGCTGATTGCAGCAGGCCTTGCTGACTATCAAAGAAAACTGGAACAAATTGACGCTCTCTTGCGGACAAAAGGTTATCCATCTGGGACTTGTTACACCCCAAACCGTAGCCGGTGTCTTAGCTTCGTCACGATAGCGATGTCACTTAAATGCAGCTTGAACTTGTGACCCCAGTACTGCAAGCACCGTGGGTTTGATTCTGGACGTAGTGGTTCAGCGCCAGAAAGGATGTTTGCCAACCTTTGATTTGGAATGGTAGGTGTTGCGGGTGATCGTTCTAACGAACCATAACATTCGCAAAGAGAAGACAGCTTTGTCTTATGAGGTTGAGGTGCAGACACGATTGATCGCTTCTACCCTCTGGATGCCACGTGCGCTTGCCGAATGATTAGCTTTAAAGACTGCGAGCTCCGGTACAGCGAAACAAAGCGCGGAGAGAGGATTGCAAACGTCAAGGTATTGTTGCGGTTCGAGCTTAAGACTGCACGGTTAGTTTCTGTGGCTTGAAATGACACGATGTTACGTAGCATTCCATAGGTTCGCCATCAGACGTTGAGGTTGACTGCTGCAGCGGTTTTCTTTGAGCCCCCCGTTCGGTTGGTGATCACTATTTTTCTCAGTTTTTGATGTGAGCAAAAAGCAACTCTTCTCAAGTATTCAGAATAAAAAGTTTTCGCCGAGGACTCTAAGGGTTCAAAAACTCGTCATAATAAAGGAAGAATGGCAAAATGTTATTGTCGGGAATTAAGGTCGCGTTTATTTGTCCAACCGTCAACGGAGCCAAAAAAAGAGCTGAAACTCAAGGCATGAGACCGCAGAAGAACGCGCATATGCTCTAGTGAGGGGAGTCAGAACCATCAAGACCGCATAAGCTACTTGATGAGATCTTTTACCGATCTTGGGACGAACTTGCCGATTCTGCGTCCTGAATCTTCTGGCAAATCCTGCATAGGTTCAGTGTTTATTGAGGGACAACAAATCAATTCCTGACGGCGGCCTTTTGCCGCTACAATCAGGATGCGATCGTGTTCTTCCTGGCCCTTCGGGATATGGCACTCGTAAGCGGATGTAAATCCAACGTGAGAGATAAGATTGTACAGCGAAGGGCGGGTGGGCCAGAAGCTCGTTAGGTTATCTAAGGACCCCCATAGCGCTTGCTGCCTCTCTTTTAAAGTGGATTTAGCGTCGTGTTCTATAAACAAACTGCCCCAGTACTGCTTTCCTTTATAAGTATACGATCTCTCAGATCTTTGGCTTATGTGAGTGTCTATAAGTGCGACTTTCCGACATACCGCGCTTATCGTTTCTAGGAAGGAAAAGACGTCTGGGGCGTCCAAGTGATATAGGATACCCAGGCATAAAATCACATCAAAACTGCCATATTTCTCCTTGCTAAGATTACGGACATCGTCTTGAACGAGTTCAAGGTTGTCTAAGCAGAGCACATTTTTCACGAATCGGGCCTTCTCGATATTTGCCTCTCGTCCTTCAATTCCAACTACCTCGGCCCCATGGCGCGCAAATTCTATTGCATAGAGTCCTTCTAGACAAGCCAGATCCAGAATTCGTAGCTCACTGAATGGCTTGTCTACAATATCGGAAACGATTTGCACTAAACGTCTCAGCTTGATTTCGTTACCCGCTATTTTTTCATTAATGGTGTATAAGCCTGGACCAAGTTGAATGTTGTGCGCCGTCCATTCACCAAACCTTTGAATGACCGCTTGCTTTTGACGCAATATTTCTTCGCTATTCATGCGTCTCATGAATCGGCAAGAATCGGATCTCGTGCCAATTCGTTGATTTCTTGAGTGATTTTGTGGTCAACAGTTCTACCGCCTCGAAAAGAGTTCAACGTCTCAAAAAGTAGGGAGAGCCGATAAAGATTACGATTCGATGTGTTATCTCTAGAGTCCTAGCGTGCGCTCATCAGATTCCAAGGTAATTGCATGGACAAGCTACCCCACGATTTGTAAAACTTTTAATAGCCCCCATAATCAAAAAAAGGGGGCTGAAATATCGAATGGCTAAAATCTGTCGCTTTTCGCGGCTGTGCTCACTTTAACCGCTTTATGCGCCGGGCTTATGAGTATGCTTGCTGCAGGCAAGCGAACTTTAAGATGATTCACGAGACTCGGGTGAGGTAGCCAACTCAGTCACCGGTCTCTCCGATGCTGACGCCGTCGGCAGCTTTAATCCATCGAACCCGAGACAGCAGTAGTTGACAAATGGCTCAGTTCATGAATGAAATGAATCAGAGGCAGCAAGACCTAAGTCAACCGCTGCATATCGAGCTCCCATGATCGTAGCCACTATGAATCAAGAATGGGCGCTCGTAACGTCCTTGAAGAAGCAGCTTTACCGGCAGGTGGCTTAGCCATAACTACCTGCGCTTAGGTTATTTAACGCGAGCGACTTGAGCCATGTAAGAACAATGAACTTGACGCAGGTCTCCGGTAATCCGCCGCTGGAATCAACTCAACGTAGGGGGTGTTGGGGTTGACCCTGACAATGGCAATATAATATGCTTGCAATATGCTTAGCCGGCGGTAGGGTGTCGGCTAACGCTAAAGTGTTCAAGTTCGATCTAAATACATTCGCTTATGACGGGTATGTCCCAGCAAGCGTCCCGCTGATCTGCAACCAAGGTATCAGCGCTACTATAACGGTTGTTATTACTTCTCGACTAACGACCGCAACAACAGCGGCATTTATATGATGAACACCCAAAGCACCAACACTACGTGTATTATTCCATACTCGTTCTTCACGCGCGGCGGTGAGATAAAAGGGCTCGACGCAAAAAGCGACTTCATAAGGGTGTTGTGCGGCAGCCGCGTCTATGCGTTCCCGTTCCAGGTCGAGTAGGGGCAGTAACGAGAAGCGCAGCAAGGATCTCAACCAACGAAGCGGCCGCATCGCGGTTCTCCGGCGGCTTTACTATGCCGCTAGGATCGGCGGGATTTCAGGATAGACCCTACGGCAATGACACTTTCCTTCACTAACTCGTGTTTAAGAATAACGTCACTCTTAGCTTCGGTCGCTTTTTGCGCAATAAGAAGATGTGCAAATCGTGAACGAGCTAGCTAAACAAGCAAGCGGATGAATCTTGGAACAAATAGGAAAGTCAGACGGGCGAAGCTGAAAGCAACAACTCTAGTTTTCGCCTAATCTGATTGCTTAAGACGTTTGCTGACAAAAGCAATACCGCTAACAGATTTGAAGCCCGGCCCGTGGGCAAGCGGAATGTAGGGGGGTTTTTGACGAGGTTTTCTTCGGAGAATAATGACGTCAAAATCATATTCTGTTGGAGCTTTAGAAGGGGGGCTCAGCAGGTCGCAATGGGGAAAAGATATCGTCGTGCGCGCGCATCAAAGTTCCACTAAAGACGACGGGCGTTAGGAAAAGAGAATGATTTCTGTCGTGATTCCGGCGCATAATGAAGCTGGTGAATTAGACAAACTACTTGAAGAGTTCAGTTCCTTCGATGGATTAGAACTCGTCGTCGCAGAAGATGCCTCCACGGACGGGACCCCTGAAATTGTGCAAGAATTTGCCTCGCGAAACCGCAACGTCATACTCACACGCAGCAGCACCCTCACGGGGAAGGGCGCCGCTATAAAACGGGGACTTGCGGCGGCAACCGGCGATGTTCTGGGGTTCATTGATGCTGACCGGTCGATTCATCCAGACGACTTCATGCGGGTTGTTGATGCGATTAACTACGGAGCGGATCTTGCCATTGGATCACGAAAGCTTCCAGCGTCAGTTATTCTTCAGCACCAGCCGCTCTTACGACGGATCTTAGGGAAGCCCCTCACGTCTATTTGTGACGACAGGTATTTTGTCTTCGATAACTTCGTTATCGCCGCTTGGTTCTTTATAGCGGTTCAAACGTGGCCCCAGTGGTGGGTCTTTCTCTTACCGCCAGCGCTCTTAGTTCTTGATAATTTTCGGACCAAGTATGGGCTTGTCTTCTGCATCCTGATTCTCATCACGTACCTGTTCATCGCGATGCGTGACATGTTCACCTCGACGTCGGGGTTGGCGCGGGTAGCGTTCTTTGCAGGTTATCGCATTCCATTATACATCCCAGCATTGTTGAGTACCGGACGCTGGTTCGAGTGGTTATTCACAGTTCTAGCGGGTTTGCTGCTGTTCTGGGTCTTCGCGCTGAGTAAAGAGCTTAGTGACAAGGATGCCAAGTCAAGCACTGCAACCTAATGGTGCAGATACTGCTTTGCTGCAACTCGTACGTGTTCGTTTCCGAACTCGTGTCGTTTTTTGATACCCTGTCGGCTTTGATGAAAAAACAGCGCACTGAGCACAACCGCAGGACCAAATGCGAGACGCTGCACATATTGCGCCTTGACCAAAATGGAGCAATAGGTCGCCATTAAGGAAGTGAGTGGGGATCGCAATTAGCTGCGCACGAGTGGCCTTCTCTGGGATAAGATCCATCTCCTCTGTGCCTCTATCGGATGAAGGCGATAACACTGAGGTCGGCCAGTAATCCTTTCAGCCATAACGACATGTTTTTCAACTTCCTGCGAGTAGGGGATTACGCCGTGGTCGGTGGCATCATTCGCGCTGCCTTCGGTGGGGATCACAGCGGAACAGCACAAGAATATGAAAATTGCGTTTATCGACATCTACCAGAGGACCCCCATTAGCAGCGGCGGCGATTGGTGGACCTTCCAGCTGTTGACAGATCTCGCACGAAATAATAGCGTTAACATGTTTTATACGTCTGAAAAAAGCTCAGAAGAAGGCTATTTGCCCAAGGACATCAGTTTTGACACGCACTTTCTGCCATCACGGGTCAAGTGGGGCCGCGTATCGACGTGGCTCGACATTATCAGGCCCGATAAGTTGTGGGATAAGTCACAGATCCGCGGTATCGAGGCAGATTGTGTCTTTACTTTGGTCTACGGGTATCACATAGCTGCCTACATCGCCAGCAAAAACGACGCGCCTCTTGTCCTCGTCATGCAAAACGTTGAATGGCAGTATGTGAAGAGCACAGGTTCGTCATTGTACCTTCCAATTCGCCTATTCGAAAACTGGATTCTCAAAAAGGTTGACGCGGTAATTACGATTAGTCCACAAGATTGTGACTATGCGGTCAAGCACGCTTCCCGCCGCGTTTTTTATATACCGCCGCAACCCGATGCGCACGTATTTAGTCGTGACGGCGCCCGTTATGATTACGGCGGCGATTTCTTCAATGTACTCTTTTATGGTAGTTTAGATCGGTATCAAAATCGGGTTGCTTTGACTTTTCTAGCAAAGGAGCTGGTTCCGGCACTTGCAGATGAGCGCTCGAACGGTGCCTTCAAGGTGCACGTATTTGGTTCCGGAAAAGCTCCCGAAGACCTGCTTTCCGGAACTGGAATCAATTTTATTGGCGCTGTAAGCGATCCCGGGCCATATATTAGGGGGGCGGACGCGATCGTCATACCTATCAAGAATGCGAGTGGCGTCAAACTGCGAGCGGTAGAATCGCTCGCATGCGGAAAGCCAGTTGTGGCGACGCCCGAAGCAGTCCAAGGACTTACTGAGGATTTAAGGGCTATGACCTATGTGGCCAGTACGGCAGTCGAATTCGTGGAAGCGCTCAAAGGTATTCGCGACGGGAGGTTGGCAAACAAAACGAATTCCTCGCTTGTTCTCCGCCGTATGCAGAAAAACTCTGTCGATGACGTCATTAACTACGTGTCGAAAAAACCACAAGTCCCTGTCGTTGAGTCGAAATGAAGATTCTCATGGTAGCTCCGCTTCCGCCTTACCATCGTGGCGGAATAGAAAGAGTCGTTGGTGAGCTCACACAGCGGCTGTCGCGCGATCACGATGCCGACGTGCAGGTGTGGTCAGGAACCCTCGGTCACGCCCAAACCTGCGACTGGCAGGGCGTACACGTTAGAACGTATCGCACGAGCCGGCGAGTCGGCTATGCGTCTCTGAAGCTGTTCAGCGATCTCAAGCGATCCGCGCAGGACTTCGACGTCATTCACGCACACGGTTCAAACACGTTGATGCCGCTGATGGGTGCGTTAGCGGCCGCGGCAACTCCGCTTGTCATTTCACCTTACTTCCACCCACAGGCGTCAAATAAGCTCCTGGCTACAGTGAAGCCATTGTTTGAGAGCACTCTTGATGCTCTCGCCTTGCGAAAGGCAACAAAGATTATCTGTATCTCTGAAACCGAGGCGGAGCTAGTGCGCAACCGCTTTCCTACCGCGCATAAGCTAAGCATAATCTACAGCGGCGTAAACGCTGAAGAAATCCAAAGCGTTAAGCCCTATGAATTTGATGGCCAGCTTATCCTTTATGTGGGCCGCCTCGAGCAGTATAAGAATATACACCGCGTTATCGAAGCAGTCGCATATTTGCCTCAGCGGTTTGTGTTTTACATTATCGGCGAAGGTCCATACAGGAATCATCTGGAAACCCAGATTCGCAACTGCGGTCTCTCGGACCGCGTAAAACTACTTGGCGTGTGTTCTGATGCAACGCTGTTCGAATGGCTGAAAACAAGCGCGCTGCTCGTTAATTTATCTGAAATCGAGTCGTTTGGTATAACAGTGCTCGAAGCCGTGGCTGCTGGAACGCCGGCACTCGTCAACGACAAGCTCGGTTTGCGCGAGCTTGCGCGGCACTTTGACGGCGCCGTGTTTTCGATACCCGTAGAAGCAGTCAGCGCTCGTGAACTAGCCGAAACGATACGCGATGTCGCTGGGATAGACATCGGCTTGGTCGATCTGAACGATTTTCGGTGGGACAGGATCGTGGCGCAAACGTTAGACGCATATAAAGAAGCCCGCAACGCGTCAGCGAGAGCGTGAAGACGTCGCTTTGTTACTGAGTTCACAATCGCAGTAGAGCGTCAGACAGCTTACGGAAAAAGTGTGAGTATAAAGGACTTAATTGATATCCTTAAACCGTGAATGAGACGCGTATGAATAGCAAAATGAACTCAGTGAAGGCTGCTGTCTATGCCCCGTACATTTATCGATGGATGTTGGACTTTGTTAGCGAGTTGTCGGACTTGTTGGGGGAAGTTCGGTTCTACTCGCGAGGCACTTATGGGAACTATCCGTGGAAGCAGTACGAGCAGTGCGTGCGTTTGATGAATAAACAACGGCTTTTGAGCGCTGTTATAGATTATCTGCGCTATCGACCAGATTTCATCATATTGCTCGGATCAGAAACGCCCCTTTCGCTTGTCCTTTACCTGTTATCTAAGATCGTGGGAACGAACCAGGTGCTTATCGTGGAAGAGAATCGTGAAAGGGCGTTTGCGAGCGTAGTGTTGCGCTACCTTGCACGCCTGAAACGGCTCTTTGTAGTCGCCACGCACAGGAACGCGGGTGTGCTGGTTGCCGAATCTGAGCCGGCTAAGGAGTACTTGCTCAGGATGGGGTGCGCGCCTGAACGCATACACGTCATTCCGCACGGTACGAATACGGTCGATTTTCAGCCTCGCCCGAAGAGCGAGCAACTAGCGAAATTGCTAGGCCTTTCGGCGAGCGACTTACGTGCGAGCATCGTTCTCTTCGTGGGGGAGTTTACCGACTATAAAGGAGCGGAGTTCATGGCGCAGGCAATCCTCACGTTCCCGAATCCAAGCGGGGCTATTTTCTTAATCCCCTCGCAAGGATCTATTTTTTTCAAGCATAAGTCACAGTTCAACGCAATGAAAAACGTTAATGCATATTCGTCGCTGGACGATACATGCATGCCGCATCTTTACAATCTCTCTAATATCGTCGTCGTGCCGTCCAAGCTGTGCGACGCGGGGAGCAGCGATCGCTCTCCAAACTCGCTGATAGAAGCAATGGCGTGCGGCAAGGCCGTCATAGGGACAGCAGTCGGCGGAATCCCTACAATTATGGACCAGGCCGGGTTGCTTATTCAGCCCAACGACCCGGCTGCAATAGTTCAGGCGATTTCACAGTTGATTGTGGATACGCAACTGCGTGAGATCTTGGGCAAGGAGGCGCGGATGCGCGCAGTTACCACGTTAAACAACCATGTTTACGCGCGGCGCATCTTCGAGCTTTGGAAGCGGGCGGCACATGGATAACGACAGCAAGGACGAGCCACGGCGGGATCGCTGGTCGGTGCTTCACTTGATCAACGTGTTTGATGCGCGACACCAACGTGATCAGCAGCAGATCGTAGACCTACAGCGCCGAATGGGCTATGACGTTACAGTCGTTACATCGCGCTATGACGATGAGTCGAACCGACGCAGCGAGCGTTTTTTCCTGGACGCTGAACAGCACCTCGGCGGCGTGAAGTTTTTTCACACGCGCAGCTGCAAGGTCTCGCTCGGCGGGTCACGGCGTGTCATCATCTATAGCCCTAGCGTGGCGCTACTCAAGCCTCATGATATCACTCACATACACGGATTAACATCGTACTCGTGTGTTCTCGGGTCTCTTTTTAAAAAGATCAATCGCGCGAAGTTAGTGGTCCGGTCGGACCTCTCTCAAGAGGGCTATGATCTTCTCAAGAATAATACCGCGTGGAGGGCCATCTTTTTTAAGCTGTTCAAGTCAATAGACGCCGTGTACACCTATACGGCCTCGGAAAAGGCTCTCCTGCTTGATCTGGGAATTCCGAAAGATGCCGTTTGGATAGTCCCGCTTGGCATTCAGCTGAACCGATTCTATCGCAGCGTTGCAAGGCATAGCGTCCCTTTTGCACCCACAATCGGTTATATCGGTCGCTTCGATCCAATCAAAGGTGTACACCGACTGGTTGAACCCCTCAGCAAGATACTGCGTGAATACGTAGGCGCGAATGTAATATTTGCTGGGCCCAAGGACCACGTTGAGTATGCAGATGCGATCCTGGATCGAATGGGGGTCTTTAGCAACTTTTCGTACCTGGGTCCGCTAGCTCCTCCCGAAACACCTGCTTTCTACCACGACTGCGACATCGTTATTATTCCCTCGCTCTATGAATCAGGCGCGATCGTCGCGCTTGAAGCCATGGCCTCCGGCTTGGCGATTGTTGCATCCAACATCCGTCCGTTAAATGAATACCTCGAACATGAGGTTTCGGCGATTTTGGTGAACACAGATGCTGAAATCTACGACGCTTGTAAGCGGTTAATCGAGGACGACGTCCTGCGGGCACAACTCGCTGCTAGGGCACAAAAAAAGGCAAGCAAATATAGTGGCTTAACAATGATCAGAAATCTTGAAGAGATCTACGCTAGCGTCAAAGATAGTGAAAGGCTATCGTAGTGACTTCGTCTTGAAGTGGAAACAAGCGGGAGAGTAAACACGTGGGCGGTCACCAGTCACATTATGAAAGCCTTGCACGCGCATTGGACTCTGTGACACGAACGTATTTAGCGACCCTTGGTTTGATCGTATCAGCCACCGTGTGCGTCGTTAATCTCTTGACGTTTAACTCATATTATGTCTTCGCCACGTTCCTTGCCTTGTTCGCTGCCTGTGCCCTCTATGTCGGCCTGCGCAAAAGACTCACGTGGAAAGCCGCCGTATCTGCGATGCATGTGAGCGCGGAAGCAGAAAGTCGAGCCCATAAGATCGTCAACATCGTTTTTGTCTGTTTCGCGAGCGCATGTGTTGTCGTGCTCAGTGCGGCGGTTTATTCTCGTCCCGTGCTTTTTCTCGTTCTGGCCTCTGTTTTGGCAGCGCTCATTGCACTAGAGATCGCGATTACCGCGGATTCTCGGCACGTTCCCAGCGTGCTGTTTAAGATCATCGTCTTAGGGATACTTATCCGGGCAAGCGCATATTTTGAGTTCCCTAGCGCGATATCGGTCGATCCGTATTATCATGTCGGCTTTATTCAGTTCGTTCTCGACCACGGCTACATTCCCGCGCACGCTGTCCCATATAATCTTCTCGAGTACCCGAGTTTGCCGATTTTTCACATGTTGGTCGCGGCGTTATCGTTAGTCACCGGACTCAGCGTGTATAACAGCTACTTTTTCGTCGGCATCATCGAATGTATTAGCGTAGTATTCATCTTCCTCATCGGCAGGGCTGTATTTAACGTGCGCAGCGGCCTGCTAGCAGCTCTCCTGCTCGCGCTCGCCAGTCAGTTCCTGCTGTGGGGCACCATTATCACGCCGGAGACGCTCGGCATCGTGCTAACACTCGTCGTGGTCGCTGCGTTATTCCTCGTTCCGCGAGATGATATGGTTAGTTTTGCGGCCCTCCTCATCGTACTGTTTACGGGCATACTCCTTACACACGAAGGGACGTCGGCGTATACCGCAGTGGTACTCATCATCGTCGTAGGCTCGTTTGCATTGGTCAGCAAGATAGTGAGGGCAGCGGGGGGCCGGAACGAAATACAAGATGTGAAGGCGCTTTCTCTACACCTTCGATCCCTCGCGCTCTTGGTCGTATTGTTTGTTGCGGGCATCATAAGCTATTGGACGTTTATAGGCGGTTCAGCCTTCAGCCGTGCTATAGCGGTCGTGCGCGGGGGCGTCTCGCCGTCGAGCACTCTAACACAGTCAGTAGTTGCTGCATCCTCAGCAGGGGCGGCAGCTGCGCATCTACCCCCCTCAGCGCTTCCGATCTGGTCTGATTTGCCCGTGCTGCTCCTTATTTTCTTTGCCACGTTTGGATTTCTCTGCATTCTGAGCGCAAAACGAAAAAAGGCCCTGACTGTCGCGTGGATTGGCGCGTCAGCTCTCGTGTTGGCCATTACGGTGGGCACCTACTTTTTAGGCTCAGCCGTGTCGCAGCCCGAGCGATGGATCGTGTATCTGCAAGTGTTCATGGTGATTCCTGCAGCAGTCGGCATTCTGACGCTCGGCTCTCTAGCAAATAGGCGGAAAGGCCTGGCAGTGATTTTTTCGGCGGTGCTTGTCCTTGGCTTTGTTAGCGTAACGCACCCAAATTTGAAGGTCGCGAGCGAATTGCCATGGGACCAAGTCCCTCGGATTGCGCTCCTCCCGTCAGAAGTGGCCGCTGCACAGACGATCACAAATAATACGGAAGGTCGGCTGGTACAGACGGATCTTGCCTATGCCCCGATCTTCATATATCAATACAACTTCTCGAATGTCACTGTGTTCCCCCCCTTATCGGCCATGAGCGGGTTCTCCGATAACAACAGCAGTTGGGTGGTACGGCTCGAGATTGCCAATAATCCATACATAGCGAGCAACGGTCCGGTGTCTAAGCTCGGAGCAGGTGCATACGAATCCCTTGAAGCTACCCAAAACGTAATCTACGATGCTGGTACCGTCCAGGTCGTGACCCCGCGAAATAGTACGCAATGACGACAAACCGCGGCGAACCTTTCGTTTGCGGTGACCATGACGCAGGCAAAAATTCTTGCACCACGACGCACATTAGCGTGGCGAACACCGTTGCTGGGCTGGCTCCAATCTTGTTTGGTCCACTGGCCCGGTACCATAACCGTTATATGAACGCTACGCATGTAGCTAGCTAGAGCCCCCGCCGCTCTCTTGCACCACAACGAGCACTCTACTCGCGAACGAAACGTCCTGACAAGCCATGCAGGTTTGCGCTATCACGGTTGCTTATAACAATCCGGAGGAGCTCGCGCGCTTGCTGCGTTCACTGCAAAGTCAGACAAGCCTGAACGGATTAATCCTGCTCGACAATTCGCGCGAAGAGTACCTCAAGGAAAACGAGGCAATATTCCGAACCCACGCGGATCATTACCAATTCGCTTACTTCGTCCACTCGAGAGAAAACATAGGCTCTGCAGGGGCCTTTTGTCAAGGAATGAAAATTGCGCACGAAAAAGGGTTCGATTGGATCTGGCTGCTTGATCAGGACGGTACTGTTGAAAACGGCTGTTTAGCCTCTCTGCTGCGAAACACTGGACAGGCAGACATCTTATGTCCTCAAATCGTAGATATTGATAATCCAGTAGTTGTCCTGCCCCAATCTGGAGCAATACAGAATTTTTGGGGCCGAATGGTCTGGGTCGCATTCACTGTAAGTCGTAATATCTCTTTTTTTGCGACGCATGGGGCACTGATTTCGAAGTCCGTACTCGACCAAATAGGATACTACGACCCGCGCAACTTCTTTGTCGGCTCTGAGGACAGCGATTATGCCTTTCGGTCAACTACTAAACACATGGTGATCCGCCTCGTGGTCGAGGCCAAAGCTCGCCATCCAGATGCCCGCCGCAGGAGTATCGAAAAAAGACGCGGTTTGATTGATGCAGGGATGATCGACAACATTTCTGCCGAACGAGGTGGAGTTGCTGCCGACGATTTGCGCACTCGTCTGCTTTTGAGGCTTCAACAGTCAGCTCTCCGTGGTTCGCGTTTGCTTCCCGAACACTTAGGCTACGTGGACAGCAGGTTATTTGGGGATAAAAACTGCCGTAAGACGCAAGGTTTCGCCAGCTTGTCTTACGCGTATTTAGCAACGAAACGATTGACGCCCCTCCAGCTCGGAGCCGCGTGCGTATACTCTCTCCTCTTTGCATTGTCTCGTAAGCTCATAAGCGACGGCAGAATCAGTTTGAAGGGAACAGTCTCGATGTACGCGATCTGCATGCGAGCCAAGATACAGAAGGAATGGCCCTATGAATCTGTTGATCAGTTTTGCAGGCATCTAGCTGAATAGGCACACCCTTAATCGTAGGCGTCGTCATTTGTGCGACAGCTCGTCAAGTTCTTGATGCGTTGACCGCGGATACGGGGAGCGCGCCAAAAAGGTTCTCAGCGTGCTTGAATCTGTGGACTTTCGTTTTTCATTTCTGCCAGGAGTTGAGGCGCCTTGTCACGCTGAAGCGCGTTAGCAGCACTCAAATAAATCACTGCCACAGCTACGTTAGAGCGTTGCACTAAACATATAAAGCATTCACGACGTCATGCGGTAAGACAGGCTACCAATCAAGCGAGTCCCGATACGCAATTTAGATCTACGCAGTGAAAGAGCAAATGAAGCCCAATAACACTTTCACGGATCTTATTCTCGTTTTTGGTTTCGCGCTCACAGCGCTTGTGGTCGCTAGTGTTCCAGAGTTTAGCGTAACGGTCGCTCGTCCCATCATTGGCACAATAGCCGTTCTTTTTGTCCCCGGGTACGCATTCATTGCAGCGCTGTTTCCCCAAAAGGCGACGCTAGGAAACGGCGTCAGGCTTGCACTCTCTTTTGGCCTCAGTATTGTTATTGTGCCGCTCCTTGAACTAGGCCTCAACTATACCCCATGGGGCGTCCGACTTGGCCCGACACTTGTCATCCTTGTTGTTTTTACGCTGGCGTGTGGTGTAGTGGCGAGCGTTCGCCGACAGCAACTCCCGCCAGAACACCGCTTCGCGGTCAATTGGCCGGTGTGGCACCATTCGGATGACCGCGCGGGGGCTCGGCTCGCAGGCAGCACGTTCGATCGAATGCTTTCAGTCGTACTCATCATCGCGATAATCGCGTCAGTAGCGGTCGCGAGTTATGCACTCGCAATGCCGAAGCCGGTCGAGCACTTCACCGAGTTTTACCTTCTTGGAGCTAACGATACGCTCGGCAATTACACCACGAATTACACGGCGGGGGTCCCAAGTCCGGCGACGGTCGTTATCGTCAACCATGAGGCGCGGGACGTCACCTACAATCTGATCGTCTCGGAGAACACTAGCACGCAACACGCGGTCGTCTATTCAGAACAGGTAGTCATTTCCGACGGCCAACAATGGGAAAAGCAGATAGACCCGGTCCTCACCCTACCAGGGGACAACGTAAAACTTGATTTTGCGCTTTACGCAGACCATACGGCCGCCGATCCATATCGGGACGTCCACCTGTGGGTGAATGTATCAGCATAACGTCGTGTGTGGCCGCTGGTCCGCACGAGGTCGCCTCAAGCGTGCAGCGGCGTTGCTTATGCCATCTTCGCGGCACAAGAAAACATTTATGAGCAAGCGCGAAAGAATCAGACCGATAGCGTGAATCGTAAACTTCTCACTTGGGTCCTCGCGGCCGTTTTGATCCTCGCGGTTTGCGGAACGATACTGATCATCGTACTTCCGCAACCATCCGAACCGTTTACTGAGCTGTACCTGTTAGGTGCGAGCGGAAAAGCCTCAGATTATCCGACGAATCTCACAGTCGGCCAGACGGCCAACGTCACGGTTGGAGTCGTTAATCACGAGAACACAAACGCTGCCTACACCTTGGTCGTCACCCTGGCTAACAAGACGGTTAACACCACGTCGTTCAGCTTAGCGAATAGTCAAGCGTGGCAAAACCAGATCTCGTTCACGCCAACCCAGCGAGGTCTGGGGCAAAAAGTAGAGTTCGATCTCTATAAGGTGGGCGCTCCAAATGTGTATCGTTCGGTATACCTCTATCTCAACGTCGCGTGATCGCGCGCGCATTTTTTGCAGCGTTCGGTAGAAGCAATAGTCGCTCCGCTCAAGAGACACTCGTTCAGGTGTGTCGGTGCCGACAACTGCCCCGCCCCACGAAAAAGCTGGCTTGATGAACCAAGAGCGCTGCGGCCGTCGTGAGGCGCTCTCAGCGCAATGCAGCACATTCTTATAATGGAAACACGATGAAGGGTAATAGCCATTCTAGCAACAGGACAGTCAGACTATGCCAACAGCGCTCATAACTGGGATCACCGGACAAGACGGATCATATCTTGCAGAGCTCCTGCTTGAAAAGGGGTACGAGGTCTATGGCCTTGTGAGGCGCCTTAGTACACCCAACAAATCCCGCATCAGCACTATCGCTGACCGCCTCGTGCTGCTCGAGGGAGACCTCACCGATCAGTCATCGCTCAACCTCGCCGTGCAGACTGCGATGCCTGATGAGGTGTACAATCTGGCGGCTCAGTCGTTTGTCGCTACGTCCTGGAACCAGCCGGTGCTGACCGGCGACGTCACCGGACTTAGTGTCGTTCGCATTCTCGAAGCGGTGCGGCACTTCTGCCCCACAGCACGGTTCTACCAGGCCTCGAGTAGCGAGATGTTTGGCACGTCGCCGCAGCCGTTGAAAGGTGAGACTACGCCATTCCACCCGCGAAGCCCATATGCCGTTGCAAAAGTGTTTGGGCATTATACGACGATCAATTATCGGGAGAGCTACGGGTTGTATTGCAGTAACGGTATCTGCTTCAACCACGAGTCTCCGCGGCGCGGCATAGAGTTCGTGACGAAGAAAATCTCAGACGGGGTCGCGCGTATCTCTTGTAACCAGGCGAACGAGCTTCGCTTAGGTAACCTGGAGGTCCGCCGCGACTGGGGCTTTGCCGGCGATTACGTGAAGGCGATGTGGCTCATGCTGCAGCAGGATGAGCCTGATGATTACGTGATCGCCTCCGGCGAGAACCATTCGGTGAGGGACTTCGCCGCGCTCGCCTTCGATCACGTCGGCTTGGACTGGGAGAAGTACGTCACAATCGACGAGCGGTTTATGCGGCCAGCAGAAGTACCTGATTTGAAGGGAGACGCGTCAAAAGCCCGTGCCAGGTTGGGCTGGGCACCCGAGACCTCGTTTGAGGCACTCGTGCATATGATGGTGGAGGCCGATGTGGCACGATACAGCCAAGCCTGAGGGACTAACGCTTACCCGTCTTTTTACCGCGCACGCCCTCTCTGTTGAACACGTCGAAGCCCAACGCGACTCACCGACGGCCGAACATCCAAAATGAAGGTGACGTTGATTCGGGGGCGGGGGATAGAGCCGGGCGTCAACAAGATAGCGAGGGCGCTCGCAACGCACGGCTATTCAGTCAAGCTGTTGATTTGGGATCGCGATGGTGTTGCCGAATCGTATAATGCGGGGTTGTATCGCACGTACAAATGTCGGATTAGGGCCCCATACGATCGAGCGACGGCGCTGCTATATCTGCCGCTTTGGTGGGCATATGAGCTTGTATTTCTTCTGCAAGATGACAGTGATGTCATCCACGCGAGTGACTTTGACACGTTGCTCCCGGCCATACTCGCCAAACTAATCAGGAAGCGAAAGCTTTGCTATTTCATCTACGACTTTTATGCAGATAATCTGCCTGACGGGGGATTTCAGTGGTTGAGAAAGCGCATTAGGTGGTTTGTGGCGCACCTTGAGCGCACGGGAATCGGCTTCGCTGACGTGCTGTTTTTGGTGGATGAATCGCGCTTTGAAGAGGTCGACGGAGCACACATTAGCGAGCTCTATTATGTGTACAACTCTCCGGTTGACTACGTACCGAAGCCCCAAGCGAGGCCACGAGCCGCGTCGAGGGTGCTGGTCGACGAGATGGTCGTATTCTATGCGGGGGCGATGCATGATTCCCGCGGGCTTAGCTACATGTTTGACGCGGTGAGCGGTGTCGAAGGCGTGCGGCTTAAAGTGGCGGGGCCGATCACTGACAATGAGCGGGTTCTTGACGAGCTGAACCGCGTCGGCAGCAAGGCGCAGTATCTCGGGTTCTTGCCCTCGTACGACGATGTCATTAGGGAGACGCTGAAGGCGGATCTCTTGTTCCGGTTTGAGGACCCTAGGGTTCCCAAGACGAAGTACGCGAGCCCCGTTAAACTGTTTGAAGCGATGATGTGCGGAAAGCCGATCATCGTCAGCGATGAGAGTGCAATGGCAAACATCGTTCGAGAAGCGCGGTGCGGCGTGGTGGTGCCGTACGGCGACGTGCCTGCGCTTACTAGCACGCTGAAAACCTGCTTGGGGGCCCCACAGCGCCGCGCCAAGCTAGGCAACAACGGGCGTAAGGCGTACGAAGAACGTTACAGCTGGGCGATTATGGAGGAACGCGTGCTTAGCGGCTACCGCTCTCTTGGCCAGCTCGCGAGCGCGGTTTAAGAATTGCCGTGAATGTCTTAAACATTACTATTCACGTGGGCCTCTCGCAGCCGAAGAGTGGAGCACGAGAGAGGTACGCCAATCTGGCGAGACAGCTCTCCGCCGGAGACAACAGCGTCATCGTGCTCGAAGCCGCGAAGTTCGTCGGTCCTCAAGACGCGACGCTCGCCACGATGTCCTCGTACAGCGATCTGAAGTTCGTCGGTCGGACGGTGCGCGTTTTTCGCGAACTCGCACCGAGTTTTGCGCGCGGTGTTATAAGCATACTGCGTGAGATCGCTGTTGCCCCCATTCAGATAGCGCATCCGAGCGGCGCTTTCGTCGTGAAGCTGGCCACTCTACTGACGGCCAGCGGTGCTCCGCTTGTCTATGTCCCTCACAACGTCGAATCTGAGCTCGTGGGAGAGACTTTTTCCAACGACATCCAGTATACCAGGATCGAGCGGTTCGTCCTTCCGGCACGGTTAGGTGCATACGCGCGAAAGCCGCTTGAAGCGAAGTACACGTGGGATGCCATCGGCGCGCAATTGCTCGGCGTATACACACGCGTATTGGGGGGGCGCCATGGTCCTTAATCCTCTCCTGATGAACGATTGGCCGCGCAAAAGGACGCTTATAACAGTCCTCACTCTGCAGTTTCTTGTTTGGGCCCTCGTCGGACTCGACGCGGCAGGGGTGCAGATACCGCTTTTGCGGGGCCTCGTTGCCTCTGTGTACCTCTTGTTCGTTCCCGGTATGCTCGTCCTTCGGGCCCTCCGCCTGCACCAGCTCGGCGGCGTGCGCACGCCGCTCTTCGCGGTTGGCCTGAGCCTCGCGACCGTCATGGGTACAGGACTTCTCATGACAACGCTGTATCCGCTGCTTGGGTTCGAACGGCCGCTCGCGCTTGTTCCTGTTGTGATGACGCAAGGCGTGATCATCACATTCCTCGCGGTACTGAGTTATTGGCGTGACTGTGGTCCAACTGAGGACGCTATCATCGATCGACGTGACGTGCTAACGCCGTCCGTATTAGCGCTGTGTGTGCTCCCCTTCATGAGCATAATTGCAACGTACGCGATGAATGCGTACGGCAGCAACCTGCTCCTGCTCGCGCTAATCATCATCATCGCGATCACGGCGCTTTGGATCAGCACGTCGGCATCCTTTCCAAAGGAGCTCTATCCGCTCGCGGTATTTGTCATCGCCGTCGCTCTCCTCTATCACGCATCGCTGATCTCGTCTTACGTCTGGGGGTGGGATATCCAACAGGAGCTCTATACTGCGAACGCTGTGCTTAACAACGCTCAATGGAATGTGCACGTGATTGGCGCAACCAACGCCGTGCTGAGCGTTACACTGCTCGCTCCACTTATCTCAATCGTGTCAGGTGTGAGTGTGGTGTGGATTTTCAAGACGATCTATCCTCTTTTGTTCGCCCTCGTTCCGGTCGGACTATTCGTCGTGTTCCAAAAACAGACGAGCGACCGAATCGCTCTCTTGGCATCCTTCTTTGTCACCTTCTTGTTCACCTTCTTCACCGAGATGCCGTCACTCGCGCGGCAGGAAATCGCTGAGCTTTTTCTAGTGCTGCTCTTAATCGTGCTCGTCGACAAACGCGTTGGCTCTGAGGGGAAAGCGCCGCTCTATGCGCTCTGTGCTATATTTGCCGCATCTGTTGTTGTGTCGCACTATGCGCTCGCGTTCATCTTCATCGCGTATCTCGTCGTCGCGTGGCTTCTGCTCTTCCTCGTCGACAACCCCGCTATGCGCCGCTTGCATACTGCTGCTCATTCTGAGCCGCCCGCAAAGCCTTGGTCTCGCCCGAAACGGATGCTGACGTTGCCCTTCATTTTGCTGTTCGCCGCCTTCACGGTCGCGTGGTACGCGACTCTCGGGTCCGCGGCGCTGGCCGGTGACATCGCCCCTGTGCTCACTAAGGTTGGCTACACGCTTCTCTCGCCTCTTAATGTCCTCTTCGCAATCGGGATCGGCGCTGTAGCGTACGTCTGCGCCCTTGTGATCGTGTACGTGCTCGTCACACGAGCCCAGCGGAAGGCGCCGACGTTGCTGCGACTGTTCGGGGCACTGGCTGTCGTCTTGTCCGCGTCACTCGTGCTGGCACGCTATCACGGGATTTTGGTTAACGAACTGCTCCAGATTGGGACGCGCTCGCCTCTCCACGAGGTGGTGGAGCTCCTCTACCTACTCGGCCTGCTTCTCATCATTCTGGGCCTCGCCGCGCTCGCGCTCCGCCGTTGTCGTTTAACGTTTGATCAGGAGTTTGTTGCGCTAGCGCTCGCGAGTCTTGCGATATTGATGACAGCCGTTGTCTTTCCGATGTTGGCGCTCACCATCGATACGACAAGGCTTTATCAGATCTCAACGCTCCTGCTGGCCCCCTTTTGCGTTACCGGAGCGCTGTTGATCGGGGGGGTTCCCGGGCGCCTGCGCGCGAAACCGCGTGAAAGGACAGGCGTGAGCGTCGCTTACAAGTTGGTCGCAGCGCTCTTCGTCATAATGCTGCTGTTTGGCACTGGACTCGTCTATGAGGTCACGCGGCAGGATCCGACCTCATTTTTCTTAAATGACTCCATCGATGCCCCCCGTTTCAACGCGAGAGAGGTTGCCGGCGCTCAGTGGCTCTACGCGATGAAAGCAGCCGCGCTGCCCGTGCATGCCGACGCGTATCGCGACCTTCTCTGGACCAGTCTTGATTTTAATTATTCGTGGGGAAACATCCCCAGTTACGCGCCGCACACGCCGCACACGGGGTACGTCTTTCTGGGGACTTTCAATTTGCTCACAGGTACGAGCGCGCAGCAGTTAAACACACAATCACTCCTCAACGGCACGCAGGTTTACCACTCGAGTTTGGCCGGTATCGCGAACGGTCGCAATCGTGTTTTTGACGACGGAGGCGCCGTTGTATATTACCACTAGCGAGGGGGCACGCGCTCGCACCTGGCGTCCTTCGTCGGTCGTGCTGATCGCGTGGCATTCCGCTGGATTCGGGCGCTAGCAGCGGTTCGAAGAACGCACTTCTGCTCGTTAGGTGGGCGCCTAGAGGCGACGCTTGCAGTCGCGGTGTTGGGGCAACTAGCGCGTCGGGATGAGGTTCCCGCCTCTTTTCGTTGCGCGAAGGCCATAAGCAGAGCAGCGTCAGGTCATGTATCTATTTGTAACAGAGCACACCCAAAGGAAATGGGAGAGTATGCGGCCCTGAACGTCGCGCGAAGCACAGCGATGCCCTTTCAAAACGACTTCGACGGCGTTTGTGGAGCTAAAACTCAACATAAAGGATCGCAACCCAAAAAGTGGGTCCGCTGAGTGATCAAATCAGGACGTGGGCAGAGTAGCCGACGATTATGGGGGGGTGTACGCAAACCTCTTAAGGGAGCGAGAAGGCTAAAACACGCGTTCTGCTACAAATGGGCGAAACATCCGCGCTCTGCCGCGTTTCGAGACCGCACGACATTCGAGGCACAATAATCCTCCTTTTGGGTCGCATTCACAAGTCGAAAAGGATAAAGCACTATATTGCCGCTTTCGCTCTCTTACAAAGCGCTCTGATCCGTCGTAGGTCTCGGGGACCCGCAGCGAGGCGATGAAGAGGTTCAATGTGGCTATGTAACAGATTTATGTCGAACTATGAAGGTGACGCTGGAAAATGCCCAGCGGTACGCGCGAATGGCAAGGGCTGGCAAGCGACACGTCACGATACATGGTTGCAACGCAAGTGGCACATCTTTATGGTCAATGCGTGTCGAAATAGGTTGTGTACGGCGAGTTACCATCGCTGCTCCACTCGGCGACGAGACTTAGTTCTTACACGGTCCGCACACTGTGGCCAATACGTGACTGTGACTCGGGTCTGCAATGAACATCCTAATGATATGGGAAGAACGTCCGTCACCGTTCAGCGGTGCGGCGTTGCCGGCATTCAACGTTTTAAAGCACTTAGGCAGAAGTCACACCATCCGGCTTTTGTATCTCGACGATGATCTCGCCGCGCCGAGATCTTATCCGGGACTGGAGCAGTACTGTTCACAAATCGATCCAGTACCCTGGCACCATCAATCGCATAGTAGTAAACTTCTTTCTGTTGCTCGCGATAGCTGTGCCCCGCGAAAACTCTTTTCGGACTATCGGTATTTCTTGACGAGCGCGTACTTACCAGCGATGGCGTCATTGATACAAGACGCTCGTCACGACAAGTACGACATAGTTTATGCGAGCGAACCGGTCGCGTTCTACGCGTGGCGATTTAGCACCCCCAAAGTGATGCACGCATTCGATTGCAGGTCTGCCGAGTTCTACCGTGAGTACCTGAGAGCGCGGAGGTCTATGGACAAGCTTTATTGGTTCTGCACGTATCTCGCTACTAGAACGGCAGA
>Ga0247848_100020_pt1 | contig 32661 bp, 38 predicted proteins | sample PFST50metaG_FD_186003 | JGI IMG/M metagenome (GOLD analysis project Ga0247848, IMG submission 186003) | Peat soil microbial communities from Stordalen Mire, Sweden - P.F.S.T50 | ecosystem: Environmental > Terrestrial > Soil > Wetlands > Peat | place: Sweden: Norrbotten County, Stordalen Mire...
GCGTAATAAGTGCAATCGGTTTTTTCGACGGATCTCGAGCCATCTCATCAGAAGGAGGAACGCCATTTACGAGAATACACCGGCCCGTAACCGTATCAGTCTGCGCCAGCACTTCGATATCATTTATGAATGCCGATTTCCCCGACCCCGTCGGCCCGACGATCGAGAGGGTGTCCCCAGGGCGGATGATTATTTGGTCAAACCCTTCTCTTTTGCCATTGCGGTTGGTTCCAGGGAGGACGGTAATCTCACTCATCTGATCACGGTGCATACAAAACTCTTGACCTGATGCCTACAAATAAGTTTTGAAAGAGGCAAAAAGTTATCCTCTAAGTAATAGAATTAATTATGATTTAACCCATTAAGGAAAGAAAGCAATCAGAGCGGATATGCGAAACTAGCTTCGAAGACATTGTTAAGGCGTTAGGAAGAAGGAATATGCTAGGCAGGGCTAAAAATCACAGGAATTCGAGTATCCCTCCAGATAATCGGCTTGCGCGACCAGAACGCGGTCGGCGGAAGAAAATCTGATTGCTCTCGCTCGCTAAGACGAGGTAGTTTCGCTCACTATTCTTATGCATTAGGTGCCATTGATTCGCGTGGGTTCACCAACGTTTTCCACGGAAAATAGAGTAAGATCTGTTGTTTCTAAAATGCCGAAAGCGGACGATGCGCTATTCAAAGCACCGACGAACCCTTTTTTCGTAAATCAGCTCGGGATAACTTGGTCTCGTTGCTCATGCTGCGATTGATATCCAATGCGCTTCTTATGACTCGACGTCACAATTTCGTAATTGTTCCGCTGATTTGCAATCTTTGTGACAAAAAGGCGTAAATGTGAGCATGCACGTCTTAGAAAATGCGATTAAGCAAGCGGAGACGGATTTTGATAAAGGAAGCCAATCATCTCGTACTCAGAATCGGGCATCTTCCCACTTTGTACCATACTTCGTTCCTCCTTATGGGCACAGCCCTGCTGAAGAATAAGGACGTTGAGGCCGAGTGGACACTTTTCCCATCGGGCCCCGATCTTGTGAATGCCATGCGCGATGGACACCTCGACATCGGCTACGTCGGGCTTCCACCCGCTATTATTGGCGTTGACAAAGGTACTAAGCTTATATGCATCGCTGGAGGGCACATTGAAGGAACTTTGATGGTCGCGAGAGAAGGTGTGAGAACGGTCGATCAGTGCAGGAGCATGCCAGCGTTTCTCAGCCAGTTTTCGGGGACAGCCATTGGCTGCCCGCCACGGGGCTCGATTCACGATGTTATTGTCAACGAATTGCTGAAAGAGTATCATATCGAGGATGTCCACGTGAACAATTATGCTTGGGCGGATTTTCTTCCCGATGCGCTCGTGGAAGCTGAAATAGCAGCGGCTGCAGGCACGCCTGCCCTCGCCGTAGCAGCTCGGAGGTACTATGAGGCACACACGATAATGCCCCCCGCACGATTATGGCCCTTTAACCCAAGCTACGGAATTGTGGCAATGAGAGACGATTTGGCTCGTCACGCGGATGTTCTCCGGAGATTTCTCGTCGCTCACGAGATTGCGTGTGAGATGATTAGACATCACCCGGGCAAATGCGCGCGCATCGTTGCTCGAACGACCGGGGTGGTGGATGCAGCTTTTGTGGCGGAAGCGTATCAGATCTCTCCAAAGTATTGCGCTTCTTTGCCTCCGGAATACGTTGCATCGACGATGAAGTTCGTGAACGCGCTTGAAGCGTTCGGATACATCTCGAGGCGAATGAGCGAGACGGACATATTTGATGCATCGCTTATTAATGAGGTGCATACGGCGCCGCCACACTACGAGTGTGGGTTACAAGGGGCTTTCTAGCACGCCCGGAAAAATGCGAAATGCGCACAACGCAGTGGGATCCCTCCGGCGCATAGAGCAATCGTCCTTACCTGGCTACGTATCGAGCGTAAATGCTCTTGGCAGCCTCTGGATCGCGCGTACCCTTGATTATTGCGCGGCCGTCACGGAAAAGGGTCATCTCGAAGTCGGTACTAGGGTCTTTGAACAGCAGAGTGTACTCGTTATGCTTAACCCGCCCGATCCGCTCGAGACTGCCGGCAAGCTCCGCTAATTTGATGGTGGCTTCTCGGGCTGGGGTAATCTGGACGGCATCGCGACCACAGAGTGTTGTGATCTTATCGCCCTTTTTGGCGTCCAAGAACTCAAATTGCGACTCGACACAGCACCGGCAGGAGGAATCCTTTACGACGTTCATCTTTTGCAGTGTTTGCTCCCAGACGTCATATATGATAAGTCTTGTATCGGTCGCCTGTTTGCCCAACAAGATCCTAATAGCTTCCGTGGTGGCAATTGATGCGATGATGGGGGGTATAGTATTGAGCACCCCGGCCACATCGCACGTTTGGAGAACTCCTTGGGGCGGAATGTTTGGGATGAAACATCGTAGGCAAGGGGTTGCGCGAGGGATAATCGGCATCACCATCCCGTGAGTTCCAACCGCCCCGCAGTATACCCACGGGATTTCGTGCTTGGTGCAGACATCATTCACCAAAAAGCGCGTCTCCATATTGTCGGTGCCGTCGACGATCAGATCCGAATGTCCGAGGATGTCTTCTGCATTGTTGAGGTTGAGATCCTTAATGATGTCGTGGACGACAATGTCTGAGTTTGCGCGTCTCACCTTCTGCGAAGCCACGAGCGCTTTAGGCAAGTCGAGGTCTCCCTCGTCAAACAAGACCTGACGCTGGAGGTTCGTCAGCTCTACGAAGTCCCTGTCGATGACGGTCAGCTCACCGACGCCTGTCCGCGCCAACAAGTCAAGGACTATCGAGCCGGTGGCTCCGCATCCCACTACCGAAACGCTGCTGTTCTGCAGTGCGGATTGGCCTTCAGTCCCGATCTCGGGGAGAATCAGTTGTCTTGAATAGCGCGCATACTCGTGCCTGGTACTCACTACGGAGAACTTAGCGTTGACGAGCTTATGGCAATCGTTAGGTGCCATTTTTGCCCCAACCGCAAGGATTAAGTCCAATACTTTGCTGCGCGAGCTAGGTCGAGGTTGGTTAGAAATGCCTTGGTTGAGCGGCGTGGCCTCGTAGCCACGCATCGAACCGTAATCATAGGCTTGCGAAGCTACGTTCTTTATTGCGAGAGGTTGAGACCTTTGCAAGCGGGGTGCAGGGCCTTCTGTTCAACCCGTCTGCGCTCTCATTCTCTGTGCGAGACTGAATGCGGTCTACCTGAATGATATTGCTATGCTGAGCAGCATCAAAAACAAGACTAAGATGCTTAAGAAACTGTACAGTAAGCTCCTTTTCGTCGCGAAACTCACGAGTGCCACGCTGACCCAGACCAACGGAGAAACTATTGTTAGTAGCACCCCCAAAGCGGTGACGTTGGACGCACTAAGAGATTTGAGGCCCGTCAGCGCGTCTTTGAGAGGTAGAGTTGTGTCACTATTTAAACTCGGGGTAGCAGCGAAAAGAAAAATGCCAATCAGACACACAGAAATGCTGACGGCAGAACAGACCGCCAATGTTCTGCCTAAACCTGAAGCTTCTTCTCCAATGATAGTATCACCTCTTTCACGTTATGACCTCAATAGCATTAGCGACGCCAAAATGACTAATACCACAGCAAAGCTCGCAGTTAGCGCTTCGTTTCGAATCTTGCCCTGCAGACGCGGCCCGATCAGGGCCCCCAAAAAGACCGCTTCAAGCACAATTGCGGCGAGCAGTGGCTGCACGAACCCGTTTGCATAGTAGATAATCGCACCGACCGCGGTCGTCAGCCCAATAATTAGTGCGCTTGTGCCGGTCGCTACCTTGATAGGAACTCCCATGCCGAGCGTCATAACTGGTACGTTTATGATTCCTCCTCCAATGCCTAACAGTCCTGATGCGTTGCCCGCTACGAATCCGCTTAGCAGCCCTAAGAGCGGGTTTCTTACCTGATAGGTTACTAGTCGCTCACCCATGGTGTTAGTATAGCTCCCACCCAATTGGAATCGATCGTACTGCACGTCACGTAGTCTGGTAGATTGCATAGCGTCGACTTCCTTGCGTCGCAGAAACATGACGACAGCCGTCGCGACGAGGGCCGCAGCGAAGACCTCAGTAAGCAATGTCCGGTTTATCTGCGCTGCTATTTGGGCTCCGATGATCGCGCCGGCGGTCGCGGTGATGGCAAACCACAGAGCAAGCCGTAGATTTAACCTGCAATCTTTGACGTACGTCATCGACGCGGCGCTGGAGTTGGCTATCGTGCTGACAAGGCTTGTGGCAATTGCAATCTGTATCGGGATGCCTGCCGCGAGTGTGAGAAACGGAACCAAAAGAACTCCCTCTCCTATGCCAAGCATCGAGGTGATCACTCCGACGAACACAGAAACGAAGAAAATTATGAACAGGCTTAGTGGATCCATCTGATCGCTCTTGCATAAGCAGCAGAAGCTTCGCCCAGCAACAAAGTATTACGTTGGACAGCGTAATGCGCCATAACGATCCGCACGATGCAATATCTAAAAACAAATCTCAGTACCGTGCTGCCCCGTGTTGTCCACCTACCGTCGACTATCCCCCGGAAGAGTGAAGGAATACACTAAGCCGACACCCGGAATCGAACCGGGATAAGCCGCTCTGCAGGCGGCTGCGTAGCCGTTCCGCCATGTCGGCACAAGCCGATGCACGTAGACACTCGATTGTAGTAACACAATTGACTTAACGGCTGCGATCAGGGCAATATGTGCCCACATTTTACGATCATTAGTCACGAGAATGCTGAAATGCACCGCCAAGCGACTCTTTTTTTGCTACGTCGAGGTGCGTTCAATAGGGCGAAGAGCCGGACAAAAGACCGCAACGAGCCGAAATAACGGCAGGTCATTCTCCGAACGTGATAAGTAGCTTTGAGTTCATAAATCGGAGACAGAAAGACCCGAAACGCATTACCAAAGCTGCTATGCCAGAAGAAAAGTACAGCGCACGTTCGGTAAGGCCGTGCAAAGGAGGCGGCATCTTAGTCGAAGGAACGTTCGACAATCCGTTTTCAATGAAAATACTGTGTCGGATTCTGCTCGACGTGGGCAAGTGCGCTGAAAAACTCGGCGTTGCGCGCTTCTTCCACAAAGGATGTGACATCACGTTATACAGAAATGGCAGGGTTGACGTCCATCGCGTCCAATCGACTGAAGAAGCCATACAGATTCTTGACGAGGTGAATGTAATAGTCCGCGAGGCGTTCGTGCAGAGCGATCAAAACACGAGCTCTCCAGCCCCGTGGGGGGCTGAGTGAACTGGACAAGGTTATGACGTGGGCTCCCACGTCCACCACTGGTTTCCGCCATAGTTCCACACCATCGCGACGCCTATTCCGATGAGTTGCGACGTGAGATAGTAGACACCGAATACACTCGTCAAGAGCCACAAGATGAGTAGGTTGATTACAACCCCAACCACCCGCACGGCGTGATCTCTGTACAGGGCCGTGAGTGTGTATCGAAGCCCGCTTGTCCCTCTGTCTCTGAATGTCCACGATCTGTTCAAGAAGAAGTTGGACAAAAGGCCTGCTTCTATACCGATAACTCCCGCTAGCAGATAGAAAACACCGAGTTCCGTAAGCGCATATAATACGGCTAAATTCAAAATAGCGCCTACGCCGCCTACGGCCACAAATTTCCAAAAACGATGAAACTCGCCCGATCGCAAAAAGAGACTCCACGTGTGACGAAGATAATGTACCGCGTTTTTCACTCCGAATTTGCTTACGCCATTCTCGCGTTTGTCAAACGTATAGCCGACCTCTGAGACCGTGGTGTAATCTCCTTGCACAAGGATCTCAAGCAGTATCTTATAGCCTACAGGGCTAAGGTTTGCGTGGGCAGTCACGCTCTTTTTGAAGGCGAAAAACCCGGACTCGGGATCCTTGATGCTGCGTATCTCTCTGAAAAGCGTTCGGGCGAGGAGGTCGGCACCTTTGGATAATAATTGTCTTGAGGGGCTGAACCCTTCCAAAGCGCCGTGCTCAGCAAAACGACTTCCTATCGCTATATCCGCTCCATTGTGTACGCGTGAGACTAATTCTGGTATCTTTTCGGGAGGATGTTGCAAGTCGGCATCCATTACGACTATTATGTCATACTTCGCTGCTTGAATCCCCGTCAGCACGGCGGTCGCGAGCCCTCTCTCGTCCTGTCTTCGTATAATCCGGACCCGATCACCGTCTGGCTGCTGTGACGCGACCTTCCATGTTTCGTCAGGGCTATTATCATCAACAATGACGATCTCAAAAGGATAGCCCAATGGTCCCATCGAACGATGGATTCGTTCCAGAAGTTCAGGGATGTTTTCCCGCTCATTGTAGGTGGGGATTACTATGGACGCGTTGTTATTCGGCATTGATCCGGGGAAGCACGAAGCGAGCGCGGTTACGTTTCTTTCAGATGCAAGATTGTCATTCTCCCATATGAGCCTTTCATCGGGGCCGCTGAGAAGCCGGAGGACTTTTCGGCAATAGAGCTGAACCGATCCTGCTTAAAAACGACAGCTATGCGCGTCCAGGCCCATTCACGCCGTGAACTATCAGCGCCAGAGTGCGACTGTACGCCAAAAGAGTTTAATGCCGCCGAACAACGATGTAAGGTCGCCGGTGGTTCCGCTAGCAACTATTCTGGCTGTCCGTAGCCATCATCCCGGCACGCGTAGAGAGGTGACATCTGTCGCAGCTGATCAACGATTTCTGGAAGGACTTCGTTTACGTATTGAATATCTGCTTCCGTCGTCTCTCTCCCTAGGGTGAGCCTCAGACTGCCGTGAGCATCAACGGGGTCCAGGCCGATCGCTAGCAGCACGTGTGATGGTTCAAGTTTCTTTGACGAGCAGGCGGAACCAGTCGATCCAGCAATCCCCTTTGCGTTCAAGCGGAGCACGAGCGACTCCCCCTCGATATAGCTGAAGCTGAAATTGGCGTTGTTGGGAAGACGGTACTCCTTTCCACCGTTGAGTCGAGTGTAGGGGATTTCTCGCAGTACGGCGTCGATGAGCTCATCCCTGAGCCTTTGTATGCGCACATTGTCTGCGAAATCTTCGATCGCCATGCGCATTGCCTCACCAAAGCCAACAATACCCGGCACGTTTTCGGTGCCGCTTCTGAGCCCGCGCTCGTGGCCGCCGCCGAAAATGAGCGGTTTTAGTTTGGTGCCCTTCCGAATGTAAAGGCATCCGACCCCTTTCGGTCCATATATCTTGTGTGATGAAATAGAGAGCATGTCCACATTGAGGGTGGCCACGTCCACCGGAATCTTCCCGACGCTCTGGACTGCATCGGTGTGCACGTAGATGCCGTGCGACGCTGCGATCGCTCCGACCTCAGCTATGGGCTGTATTGAGCCGATCTCGTTATTAGCGTGCATGATTGATATGAGTCGCGTGTTGTCCTGAATAGCCTCTTCGACTTCGCTAGGATTTATCCGACCATCAACATCGACAGAAACGTAAGTTACCTTGTGTCCAAGCTTTTCAAGAAACTTGCACGTCTCGAGAACCGCGGGATGTTCGATCGCGGAGGTGATGATATGATCGCTCTCGCCACTGCCATTGCGTAGCACTCCACGCAAAGCCATATTGTCCGATTCAGTTCCGCCTGACGTAAAAACGATCTCTGGCGGGGTGGCTCCAATCGAGTGCGCTATCTGTTCTCGCGCGTCCTCGATCGCTTTGCGTGCCTCAAGTCCATAGGTGTGGAGGCTCGAGGGGTTTCCGAAGCGCTCTAAAAAGTACGTGCGCATTACGTCAAGGATCTCAGGGCGCATCGGAGTGGTCGCGGCATGATCAAGATAACTCATGGTATCACAATGTGTCGGTTATTGAACGTCGTACTTAACCTCTCTCTCTTTGACACATAAGAATTTGGCACGTTTAGGTGTAGCGAACGGTTCCTGCTCCCGCGAAAGCGGCTTGCGTCACGCCCCCACCACCTTGTAATAGTATGTGTATCCGTTAGTATAGATTTTGTCAACTCCTACGGCGCTGTGGTCAATCGCGTTGATGCGTCCGCTCCATTGCGTGGCGTTTTGGGGGCTGAGCTTCCATTGTCCGTTCACAAGGTGGTTGTAGTAGTAATTTGGCGGCGTCGCTGTGAGGAACAGGTAGTTGATTCCGGTGTGACCTGCGCCACTCCATTGCTGCAGGTCTGTGGGATAGACGAAGTCGAGCACGGTGTAGTTCTCCAGTGGACTGTCCGAAGGGTGCGTCACCAAGGCGCCGGTATAGTACCAGTAGATCATCTCGTCTCTATAGTCGGTCATCGTGGCGTTGCCAGGGTCTTTTCCGACGGTCCAGAGAGCGGCAGCGGTGACCCGGGCGTCGGGCGGCGCAGTTATCGTGAAGGTTGTGTCATAGTTTACCGCAAGAACGGTCGCATTCACCGCCGCTAATATCAGGAGCATCGCAGCTACGGAAGGAGCCAGCCACCTCTTGGTGATCGGCACCCCGTGTGATACCAAGATCAAACCTACGGTGGCGATGATGCCATAGATAAATGCGACCCAAACGATCAGACGGCTGCCAAGATCTAGAGACGGAAGCGCTTCGAATGAGCTGAGGTATGCAGGAAGCGTGCTTGTTGCGATGTAGAACTGCAAAAAAAATCCGAGCGCTGTCACCGCCGCGAGCAAAATAAGACTTAGAAAGAGGTAGCGGATATAGGCAACATCCACCTGATCCGCTTCGTGGCTGTGGGGGGATACTGAATGCGCACCGGCATAAACAACGAGGGGAGCTAGGGGCAGAAAGAAAGGCACGTAACCTGACTGTAATCGCGTTGCGAGGGAGTACACAATCGCTCCAGCTCCAAGCAAAACCGTCAACGCCGCAGCAGATCGTCGGTAATCATTCAATCCCCCGAGCATGTTCTGCAGACGCGCTAGCAATTGCGTGGTGGCGGCACGCGACGCTTCTTTACGCCAAAAAACAGCGTAGCACAGCACAGAGACTGCATAAAGCGCTGCCAGACCTACCGCCGTGTAAAAGAAGAGACCGACATACACGCCGTTGTAGCCGTTAAGCACGTGGTAATAGCCCCACCAGGGCACAAACATAGCAGCGATGTAGACGGGAGCCGCATACTTGAGCGAGGATACGAGGAACGGCATAGTGAGTATCCCGACGGCGAGAAAGCTCAGATGGTGGGTGAAGATGGTCGCGAGCAGTATCGCTGTGAGCATCGAAAACGTATACGCGCGCGAGGTGCGTCCGACGTAGTACAGGTAGAGGAACAGCAGCGCGCCGCAAAAGAGGATGAAGCCCACGTTCTCTTCGATCATGCGCGACTGTTGGTGCGTGATGCCCTCGAACATGCCGATGAGAAGAATCATCACTGGGATCGCCCAGCTCGTGCATCGGCCTGAACGGGACGTTATCAGGTAGGCAACCACAACGATGACGATAGGCGTCGCTATTTGCAAGAAGTACTGCGCGAGCACGATGAGATTAAGGCCGGTAAAAACCGTGAGCGACGCAAGCAGCGCTTCGAGGCCGACTGAATAGGCGCCGTAGTACATCGACTGCGTCGCAGATGGAGAATAATGCCCGGTTACCACGTACTTGCTGGTATCGCCGAGGAGCATCCACGGATCCGGGTCCACCGAACCGCTCCACACGGACAGCGAGTATCCCACTCTGAAAACGACGAGCACAATAGTGATTGCGACCAGCGCTGCGAGGTATTTCTTATTCAAGCGCTCACCCCCGTACCTTGGCGCGCGTTTTCAGGAGACACCTTAACATCGCCAGTGTATCGCGCGTAAGGCGGACCTTGCTGTTTGCCGTATTGCTCCACGTTATGGGCACTTCGACGATGTTGAAGCCCTCTCGGTGCGCTTTTGCGATCAACTCTGCGTCAAACGCAAATCCGTCGCACGTAATAGTGATGGTGTCCCATACCTCGCGCCGAAACGCTTTGCAGCCGCACTGAAAATCGCGTATGGTGGTGTCGAGCAGTAAGTGGGCAAGCGCGCGGTAAATGGATCCCGAGAGCCGTCTCGAGAGAGGTTGCGGGCAGGCAATGATCGACCCGCGTAGCCTTCGCGACCCGACAGCGAGATCGGCCCCCTGCTCGATCGTTGCTGCGACGCGCATGAAGTCACGGGGGTGAATCGAGGCGTCGCCGTCGACAAACCCGAGCACTTCTCCCGTTGCCAAAGCAAGCCCGCGTCGCAGCGCTGCACCCTTGCCGGCCAAGACTGGGCTGCTTGAGAGTATCACGTTGCTGTGGTGCGTCGCGAATGCGCGCACGATGTCAGGTGTGTGGTCAGTGGATGCGTCTTCGGCAACGATGAGCTCCAGGCCTTCAAAGGCACTGAAATCGTCAAGCAATCCGCCTATCTCCTCGGCCTCATTATGCGCTAGAATCACGACAGAAATCATTCTCTTTTCTTATACCGTGTTAGGGGTCATAAATAGTGTTCTATCCAAACCGTGAACGCACGCAGATCTAACCGCTCGCCGAACCTCAATCAGCAACAGCGCACCGAAAAAGGCCGTATTTCAGAGTGCAACAAGAATAAATAATAGCTATCGTTATACGATCACTGTTCACTCGGTGCAGTGAGCACTTTGGAGGAGCGGTGCCAAAAAGCTTAGAGGAGATCAACGAGCGCATTCGCGATGGAAGCGTTTACGTCGTGTCAGCTGACGAAATGACCGCCATCGTGGCTGAGCTGGGGTCCGAGGACGCGGCACGAGAGGTCGACGTCGTGACCACGGGGACGTTTGGCGCGATGTGCTCGTCCGGCGTCTGGATGAATTTCGGCCATTCAGATCCGCCGATCAAAATGAGTCAGGTGTGGCTCAACGATGTCGAGGCGTACACCGGCGTCGCTGCGGTTGATGCGTTCATAGGAGCGACCCAGCTTTCGGAAACGCGGGGCCTTGAGTACGGCGGTGCACACGTTATCGAAGACCTGGTGGCCCGGAAAGAAGTCCATATGAAGGCTGTTGGCTATGCCACCGACTGCTATCCCCGCCGCAGCGTCGAAGCCCCTATCTCCATCGCGGACCTTAACGAAGCGACGATGTTGAATCCGCGCAACGCTTACCAGCGGTACAACGTGGCAACCAACTCCACTGACAGAGTGCTCTACACATATATGGGAACGCTGCTCCCCCGGTTCGGAAACGCGACGTACTCTGGTTCAGGCACTCTCTCACCCATCTATAACGATCCGGACTATGAAACCATCGGCGTAGGGACGAGGATCTTTCTGTGCGGTGCACAGGGGTACGTCATTGGCAACGGGACGCAGCACGACCCGGCGAACAGCTTTGGCACGCTTATGGTGTGTGGTGACCTCAAAGCTATGAGCACCGATTACCTGAGGGCGGCGATTCTCCACAAGTACGGCACGTCGCTGTACGTGGGCATCGGCATCCCCATTCCCGTGCTGAACGAGGGGATCGCGCGAAAGACTGCCATCAGCGATGCCGATATCAAGACGACGATCCTCGACTACGGCGTCGCTCGCCGGTCGCGGCCAGAACTTAAGACGGTTAGTTATGGGGAGCTCAAATCCGGGATGATCGATCTAAATGGCAAGGAAGTGCGCACATCATCCATGTCGAGCTTCTTCAAGGCAAAAGAAATCGCCACCGAACTCGCGGCGCGTATACAAAAAGGCGCGTTTGAGCTCGCCCTGCCGACAGCGCGGCTCCCGCAGCAGGCTACACAGAAGCCCATGAAACAACTTTCTGCTGTGCCACTCGTGCGTGAAGTGATGTTGCCCAGCATCACCGTGCGTGAAGCGATCAGCGTGCAAGAGGCTGCCAAGATTATCGTCGGAAAGCAGGTGAATCACTTGCCGGTTATCTCAGCCAGCAACAAGCTTATCGGCATAGTCACGGCGTACGATATCGCCAAAGCGGTTGCGCGAAACAAAGGGGACAGCCTGAAAGGTATAATGACGAGGCGCGTCGTGACGGCGACGCCTGATGAGCCTATCGACCTCGCCGCACGGCGTCTCGAGCGGCACAACATTTCGGCACTTCCAGTTATCGATCATACGAATAGCGTCATCGGCATCATTACCAGTGAGGATCTGAGCAAGCTCCTCGCGTGTAGGTAAACGGAGGACAGGGGGGCATCCGTGAAGATCGTATTGAAGTTTTCACAAAAGATTATGCAGGATCCGCTGCTTGCAGACGTCGTGCTCGAAACGGGCGTCCGCCTCAACATCGATCGGGCATTTGTTGACGCCTCTATCGGGGAAATCGTGATCGACGTGCCCGACGAACGCGTCGAAGAGGTTGCCGCAGCCTTCCGGCGACGTGGGACTGAGGTGCGCGAGATGGACACGCCAATCGTATTCGATGAGACTGAATGCGTGCAGTGTGGCGCGTGCGTGTCAGTCTGTCCTGTTGAGGTATTTGAGTACAAGGACGACAGGACGATTTCGATCAACCTCAAGCGGTGCGTGCTCTGCAAGACCTGTATTGCGATGTGTCCGCACGGCGCTCTGAAAACTGCAGAGGAATGAAGGAGAGGTTTCAGCTCAAGCAAACGGTCGTCACAATCGTCGCGGATGCACGTGTGCACATCGAAAACGCAAAAGAGGCGATACGCAGCCACCGGCGCGAGCTTGAGCGTTTCATCGCACTCAATCCTTTTTTCCGGTACGCACTCGAACCTCTCGACGAGTGCATCGGGGTGCCTCCGGAGATAGCGCGCCGCATGCTGGAGGCCTCCTCTGCGGCGAATGTAGGCCCGATGGCTACTGTTGCGGGTGTTATTGCGGATCTCGCGGTTGAGGCAATGGTTGACGCGGGCGCATCTTATGCCATCGTCGACAATGGGGGCGACATCGCGCTGTCAACTGACCGCGAAGTGACCGTTGGGATATACGCGGGTGAGTCAGCATTCAAAGACGTTGCATTCAAGATTAGGCCAACACCATTTCTCGGCGTGTGTACGTCCTCAGCGACGGTCGGCCCGTCGATAAGCTTCGGCACGGCAGATGTCGCGTGCGTCGTCGCCGAAAAGGCGTGTTTGGCTGACGCTGCTGCATCGGCGCTTGGCAATTTGAGCACCGATCCTGAAGCGGCCTTTGGCGCGATAAAGGACATTAACGGAATTCTTGGCGCCCTGTTGATCGTGCAAGACAATCTCGCTACGTGGGGTACGCTGCCTACGCTCGTCCACGCTTCGTTTGACGAAGCGTGTGTAACACACGCCTAGCACGCCAGAATACTGAAACGATCAACAGCGCTTGCTAAGCGCGCTTTCGTGGTCTCACAAAGCATACTGAGGCGAAATGCCGCTGTCGCCTCTGGAACTAAAGGTTGTCGCGCCACCACTCGATCGTCCTGGTTAACCCATCACTCAGGCCAACGTGGGGTTGCCATCCGAGCGCAGTGATGCGCGAGATATCTGCCCACATCCTGTCTATTTCGATGGCCGCTGATCGGCGCCGTGCGCGCTGAGATGCTACGGTTACGCGTTTACCAAGGAGCTGCGCTACCTGTGTAACCAGTGCGTCAATGCTTATCTCGACTCCCGATGCGACGTTGTAGATCCCCTGGCCAGCATCAGCGAGTCGCAGCAGAGCCTCGATGACATCATCTACGTAGGTAAAGTCCCGCGTCGGGGCCAGATTGCCCATCGTGAGCGAGTCGTGGGTGAGCGCCTGCCTGATAATCGAGGGTACGACAAAGTCAGGATGTTGACGAGGGCCGTACGTGTTAAACAGTCGCGCGATCCCTGTCGGTATGCCGTACCCAGTACTATATGCGGATATGAACGCTTCTGCAGCCAGCTTGCTTGCCGCATAGGGCTCTTGAGCGTGAACGGGGTGCTCTTCGTCGATAGGAACGTACCTCGGAGTGCCATACACGTGGGCAGTGCTCACGAATACGAGTTTCTCGACAGATGGTGATCGCCGCACGGCTTCAAGAACGGTTATAGTGCCGGCCGTGTTGGTCTCGAACGTTTGGCTTGGATCATCGAGGGCGTGCCCGACGTGGGCTTGGGCGGCCAAGTGAAACACGGTCGAAGCGTCGCTGATCGAGAATGCGTGGCTGAGGTCGCCACGCACGACATTCAGGCGGGGGATTTCTTGGGCTAGCCGATCAGGCCGCCCCCGCGCGAGAATGCTGATGTCGGCCCCGCGATGCGCTAGGCATTCGACCAAGTGCGAGCCCAGGAAGCCCGTAGCGCCTGTTACAAAGACCGTTTCCAGTTTAGCCATCTCAAACTCCCTTCATGCGATCGGACGGACGAGAAGCAGCCGCGTTACTCGTGGACGGGCTTCCTACCGGAGTCTGCATCCAATTCCGACCAGCAGCTCCGTCACGTCGCGGTGCAGCTGTCCGACGTTGCCGTCTCGATAGGTGGAGATGCGGAAGGTGTAACTTGCGCGCGGCGCGTAGTGATCGATGACGTTCACCGCGGTAACCCCTGGGACGGTGGAAAGCACGCGGGCCACAACATCGGGATCCGCCCCGGCAGGAAACACCGCGGAAAAATCCTGGTACCGCTGGCCGCGCGCTAGCCGGTAGCGCTTGAGCTCTTCTTCCGTCATCAGTTGCACGTTTTCCGTCTTTAAGGTAACCTCCATGGATCCCTCTTCTACGGCGATTTCGTTCGACGAAGCTCTTTTTATAATGCCGACGTGCACGGCTCCGGTGTAGACATTTCGGAGCCCGCGCGTACTCCCGATGGATCGCTTAAACTCTTCCAGCTCTTTGATGTTGGCCATAATAAGCTTGTTGGAGCGTTTTAGGGCCGGCTCGGCGTCCCCGAAGTGCTTTGCCGCGCGCTTCATGGTCGCAACGAAAGCGTCACGATCCTTCGCGTTAATAATGTCAACGAGTGTCGCGCATTGCGTGAGAAAAGCTTCGCGGACGGATCGATCGGCGCTCATCTGGATTGAGGCGTAGAGTGCGGGGTCCTGCCCCAGGATTCGTCCGACGAAATCTATGAGAATTTGGTAAACGGGGCTCATGAAGCGGCGCGAGCTTTTGATATCAAAGCGGAGGGCTTCAAGTGTAGCGCCCGTGGCGATGTAGCCGAAGTGGGTTAGTCCTTGAATAACTGACATGAGGCGGTCGTGCTCGTCAGCTGAGAGCTCCTCGACACGAGCGCCCGCGCTTTCAAAGAGATCGACGAGAAACTGACGTCCGCGCTCTCCGCGCACTGGCGTGACGATGACGGTCTGCCCCTCCATGTCGGGCATGCTCGGACCAAAAAGGGGATGGATGCTCACGAGCTCGACGCCTTGTGGGGCGCTGGCCAGCATCTGTTTGACGGGTTCTCGCTTGATGGACGTTATGTCGAAGAGCACCGCGTCTGGTTTCAGGCAGGGTGCCACTTGCGCAATCATGTCGCAGGTGACGTCGATGGGCACAGCGACCATAACCACGTCGTAGTCGGCGTAGCGGACGCGCGACGATCGTCCAACAAGCGTGACCTCCACCCCTCGTTGCACAAAAAATCGTTCGAACCAGCGTCCCATCTCTCCATGACCGCCCACGATTGCCGCTTTGAGTGACATTACTGCCTTCCCTCGCCGTCTGTCCCACTCGCACTTCGGAGTGCTTCGCGGACTGCCGCCTCCATAGTCCGCACGGGCGGGTCTAACGCGGTCCACAGGGCGAAGGAGGCGGCTCCTTGGTGCACCAACATCTTCACGCCGTCAATTGTCTGTAATCCTGCGGCGCGGGCCTCGCGTAATAAGGGAGTTTCGAGCGGGTGATAGACGATGTCGAAGACCATGAGACCGGGATGCATTTGGGCTGCGGTTACGAGCGTCTGTCCTTCAAGCACGCCGCGCATTCCCACAGTGGTGGCGTTGATAAGCACGCGTGCCTCGCGGAGCAGGCGATCGACCTCATCTAGGCTGTGTGCCTCTATGTCGCCACAACCACAGTCGATGTTCTCAGCGGTCATTTGCCGGGCCAAGATGAGCGACCTGCTCACCGTCCGATTGGCAACGAGTACGCGTGCTCCGTTGAGCAGCAGTTGTGCCGCGATCGCCTTTGCAGCGCCCCCTGCGCCAAGGAGCAGGATGCTCGCGTCTTTGACCGTGACGCCCGCCTCTTCGAGCGCTCTGACCGCTCCAACGCCGTCGGTGTTGTAGCCCGCTCCCGCGCGGTCGATCGTGTTCACCGCGCCGATTCGTTGTGACAATACATCAGGCTTGCAGTGATGCAAAGCGGCTTCTTTGAGGGGAAAGGTAATGTTGAGTCCGCCAAACCCGAGAGCCCGCGCCCCGCGTATTGCTGTTTCAGCGCGCCCCTTGTCGACGTCGAAGGCGATGTACGCTGCATTGAGGTCCAGTGCGGCGAACGCGGCGTTATGTATGACCGGCGAAAGTGAATGGGCTATCGGGCTGCCAAGCACGCCATAAACGGTCGTTACTGCCATGAGCGGATCTCTTCAATTGCACGCTTTAGCCGTGAAACGCTGAGCATCCCGGGTGACGCGCGCTTTCCGGTGAACCCGTACGGCCGCATCTTGGGGGAGATGTGCTTCCCCACGTACCCATACAGCAGTGATGAACCGTAAATTCCCATAAGTGGCCTGATATGCGATCCGAGGGCGCCCATGGGCACCAAGCAGAACGTAATGCCCTCTTCTCCCACGGCAAGGCTCACGTCAAGCACCCTCGGCACGTCTCGCAGGTGCTCAATGGTGACTGCCAGCTTGACGACGTCGCCGTAGCCATTTGCCGTTCGCAAGATTTCAAGCATTACCGTTTCTGCAGGCGTTCCGTCGAGGTCGTGGTACGAGAGCAACGTAGGACGGCCGTGCGTCGCTGCTTCAGCAATCAGGTCGTCCCTATCCGGCGCCATGAGCTCAATATCGACGATCGACGCGTATGAGATGAGGGGGGTGAGCTGCTCGCGGCGGTTCATCGCGGCGTTACCGCCCTCTTCGACTCGACGATTCGTGAGAATGACGGGTAGCGAGACCTCGTCGAGATCGCGCAGTACGCCGTTCGTGTCATCTGCGAGATCGACGCGAAATTCGATGATATCCGCTCCCTCTTCGACGGCCTGTCGCGCTTGGCCTGGCTCGTATATGACCCCGACGATCTTCGGTCCTTCGTCTCCTCCGATAATCACATCGCCTAGCTGAATCACCTCATCACCTCTCGATGAGCGTCTCCTCGACGCCTATGCCGAAATGCCGTCCTGCTCGCTCGCAGTGCGTGAGGACCACATCTCCTGGTTTCAACTCGGTAACGGCGACGGCTGTGCCTCCTTTCGCGACAAGCTTGATGGTCTCGGCGTTCTGAAGCAGCGTCTTGATCGTCGTACCGTCCACGTCAGCCTCAATCAGAATGAGCGGGCGCCGCTCAATCTTTACGCGGCCGATCACGCCTAGACGCGTGTCCCCGTCACTGCGCACGATCATCACGTCGTCTCCTGCCTGTAGCTCCGAAAGGTAGCGCGTCTTCTCCTCTCCGTAGATATACGCGTGCACCGGCCCGGCATTTACGCGAAACGGCCTCGGAGCGACGTAAGGGCTCTCTTCGGTCTCAGCGTGGACGAGGAAAAAGCCGTTGGCGCCTGACCCGATAAGCATGCCCTCGCCGCTGACCATGAGTGAACACGTGTCGATGCAGACGCGATCGCCCATGCCGACAGGCCTCACGGTCGTTACGGTGGCGGGCACCAGCTCGATGACGTGCTCCGATTTATGCGCAAATTCGATCGTTTTTGCGATTTGTGAAAGATCGTCGGTATCGAGGAGCACGCCGTCTGCACCGTGTTCCAAGGTCTCAAGCGCGGTTTTTGCCTCTTCGAACGATCTCACGCCTGCGATGATATCGACCGTTCCCTGCAACGCGGCGAGGAGATTCTCAAGGGGGATGACCTTCCAATCCGTCCCGATAATGATGAGGTGGCTGCACGCCGTTGCGACCTCTTGTGCGAACCGTTCGTGGGCTTTATCGGAGATCACAACATAGGCCGCCGTCTCAGCGGCCAGCGCGCTTAGCCGCTTGTAGTCGGTCGCGTCGGTCGTCGTGCTTGGAAGAAGGAGCGTTCCGTCGCCTTCTCCGCCTTTTCCCACGACGCGAATGTCGGCGTGATCGTCTCGCCCTTCGTCAAAGGCCGCCACCGCTATCCCGCCAAGTTGCTTCACGGCATCAACGTCAGTTTCGCTGACCAACACGCAATCAGCGCCCGATTCGAGCGCGAAGGTAATGATCGGCTTTCGTTCTTCCCAGGGTCCCGCGTCCGCCTTAATCCACACGCTCTTCATGATTTCCCACCATGCACATCGCCCTCAGTCATTTAACGTTAACGCTCTACTTCTTGGAGCGCCTCTTTGACGGAAGCGTTTTCGTGCACGATGCGCGATATCGCGCGAACGATGTGAGTCGGCTTGTCGTGCTGGAACACGTTGCGCCCAATGGCCACGCCTCGTGCGCCTACAGCGATCGCGTCTGAGATCATCTGAAGGAGCTCAGTGTCCGTCTCCACTTTGGGGCCTCCGGCGATGATGACCGGTACCGGACAACTCTCGACCACGCGTGCAAACGAATCAGGGTCGCCGGTGTAGTTCGTCTTGATCATGTCGGCGCCAAGCTCTGCGCCCGCGCGCGCGGCGTGGGCGACGACTTCCTCGCCGTACTGGTCCGAGACCTTGGCACCGCGGGGGTACATCATGGCGAGGAGGGGCATGCTCCATTCGTTGCAGCGTTCCGCAACGTGACCGAGCTTTTGAAGCTGGTTTGCCTCCGTCTCCGAGCCGATGTTTATGTGCACGCTGACCGCGTCTGCGCCTACTTTGAGAGCCTCCTCGACCGTACACACGAGAACCTTGTCGTTCGGGTCGGGGCCCAACGAGGTCGATGCGCTCATGTGGACGATCAACCCGATATCGCGGCCGTACCCGCGATGACCGTGTGCCACCATTCCCTTCTGCATCAAAACGGCGTTTGCTCCTCCAGCGGCCACCTTGTTCACGATGTCGGAGAGGTTTACAAGGCCTTTGACCGGGCCTATGGAGATCCCGTGATCCATCGGGATGATAACGATGTTGCCGCTCTCGCGATTGGTGATACGCTCTAGTCGTACTACTTTACCTGTTTCCATGTCACTCCTTCCACATTGTTAAAGTGTAACACTGTAACGCGGCTTTCGATATAAACTTTTTTGAAGAACCCTTATTACGCAAGCGACCAGAAGGTCAACGTATGCTCGTAGGCGTGCTCGGACCAGAAGGGACTTACAGTGAGATGGCCGCGCTGGCCATGGGCTTTCGGGAAGACGCGCTGTGTTACTTCACCGCCGTAGAAGACGTCGCCAGCGACCTTATCGGGCGCCGGCTTGACTGCGGCGTCATCCCCTTAGAGAACTCGATCGAGGGGTCGGTCGGAACCACGCTCGACGTGCTCCTCACCATGCCGCTGCAGATCGCCCGCGAGATCATCTTGCCCATACGCCACTTTCTTGCAGCGCTCGAGGGCGCAGACGTTCAAGTGGTGTACTCCCATTGGCAAGCAATCGCTCAGTGCAACGCGTTTTTGCGCGCGTTTGGGCGGCAAGTGGTCGCGGTGAGCAGTACGTCACAGGCTGCGCACATGGCGAGCGAGGATCGACGCGCGGCCGCGATTGCATCATCTCGCGCTGTGGAACGCTACCACCTGCAGATCATTGAGGCGGACATTCAGGATGTCAAGGATAACTTCACCCGATTCGTCGTCGTGACGCGGCGTGGTGGACAGCCGCCGGGTCAAGAGGATTTAAAGACGTCAATCGTGCTCGAGCTGAAGCGGGATAGACCAGGAGCCCTCTATGAGGTGCTCCACGTGTTTGCGAAACGGGAGCTGAACCTCACGAAGATTGAGTCGCGGCCCGCAAAGCGGTCGCTCGGTGAATATATCTTCTACATCGACCTTGAGGGCAGTGCGTCCGACGCCGTGGTTCTGGATGCGTTAAGTGCGCTACAGGAGCACGTATCGCGACTAAAGGTGCTAGGATCGTACACTTCCGAAACCCATCTCACCCCATAGTGCGACAGGGCCACAAAACACCTGGATACGGCTCTTCTCGCAATAGCGTTTATCGGATCGGAGGGGTTCATGTCGTTCGTATAGCGTGCTTCGCATGCCATCGTGTTCGTCTTTCTCGCGATACTCCCGTTTCTGTTGCGTGCGCGAGGCGGTTTCCCGGTTAGGCGTGACGCGTCGCGTGGGGCACTGGGTCGACCGGCGGTATGACTTCCTTCCGTGCGACGGCGCCTTTGTTCACAGATGCTAAATACGACGGGGCGCAATGAGAAGAGAGTATGAAGCTGCTCGCCACCGACGTCGATAACACGCTGACGGGTGACCGCGCCGCCTACTTAGGCCTAGTCGCCCTGCTCTCGATGCATCGTGACGTCACTATCGCTTACGTCACGGGCCGCGACAAGATCCAAATGTTTGAGATCATGGCCGCTGAGTGCTTGCGCGAGCCGGATTACTTGCTGTGTAACGTCGGCACCGAAGTCTATGAGGGGCTCGATTATCGGCGGGATGACGCGTGGACGCGGCATATCGATCGTCAGTGGGATCGCCTTGAGCTACACCAGGCACTCGCGACGATACCCCATCTTTTTCAGCAGTCGCGCCAGTTTGAGTTTAAGCAGAGCTACCATCTTTTTCGCAAAGCCGATGTCGTCATACCAGAGATTCATAAGCGGCTCAATGAAATCGGCATCGAACACAAGGTTGTCTACTCGAGCGGGACCGACCTAGACGTCATTCCGAAACGAGCGGGGAAGGGAGAAGCGGTGGACTACGTTAGGAAGAGGCTTCGAATTCGTCCTCGCAGCGTCCTCGCAGCCGGCGATAGTGGGAATGACATCGAGCTGCTCTCTGCCGGGTTTTTGGCGGTCGTCGTCGGCAACCACAAATCGGAGCTCAACGCTGACGCGCTGCCTGACGACGTTTACTGGGCGCGCGAAAACTACGCGGCAGGTATCATCGAAGGAATAAAGCACTTCGGATTCTTGAAACCCTAATGAGTTGGAGGCGCGGCGCCTATGTGGCGCGCGTTAATCAGTCGATTGGGATCTTTCGAAGAGAGCCTTTGACGCGATCTTTTTCGCTTTCGCGCTCGTCAACCACGCGCTCCGTAAAGTAGTCAAGCGCGGTTGGACAGTTGACCGCCAGTTGTTCGTAGAAGCGTCGCGTTACCGAAACGTCACCAATTTCGATCTCGTGCTGATAAGCGTCTGCGAGCACCTGTGGAAGGGCTCCGAAACGTTTGAGGATAACGGCAATGGCTACGACCGCTTGATTGGCATCTTCGGTAGACCAGCTCTCAACCATCTCGGCATACAGTCTCGCTGCAATTACAAAAAACTTACGCAGCCGTTTGGGATTTATTTGCTTGTTTCTGCTCAACAAGGGCTTTGTGTCGTGCGTCCAGAGGATTTGCGGTACGTTCGCTTAGGCGAGCACGAGTGACGAGGTGCGCGCCGCCAGTTCATTTTCGCTCAGCACTCGCAACGTTTTTCCCCTTCAGATTTGTATTGCATTACGCGATGACCTTTGCAGCTGAGATGAAGGAGAAAAAGCAACTGTTCTTGCGCGAAATGTACACCATTGCAGAGGGTCGATTCGGGGTCTTAATCGATTCGTATGACGTCGGCGAAAAGCACGGGTTTGATTGGCAGACACTCGAAACGATCGTCGAGTACTTGGAGGCAAAAGGGTTTATCGCTTCGTATGAGGGCACGCTGTATGCATCGCTTACGCTCAAAGGAGTTGAACGCATCGAAAGCGCTCAGTGATTCACTACCTCAGTACTCAGATTGAGCTCTTGCTTTAAGTTACCTAGTTTCATTGGTACTTGAACTGCTGACCATCGATTGCGAGCACTCGCCTCTGCCATGTTGAACGCCTAAAGAAAGGCATTAATAGTCTGCGCGCGTTGACGATCTGGAGGCGAATCCCGTGAAAGTTCCACTTAATCAAGACACGATGATGAAGTGCATCTGCCCCGGCTGTCCGACCTTTCAAAAAAACGAACTTACCGATGGCACGTACTGCGCAATGGGCGTGAGTGAAAAGAAGCCCGAGATGAAGGGGTGTAACTGCTTGAGCTGCCCCCTCTATGCGGAATATAACCTAAGCGGCGCCTACTTCTGCATACACGGTGCGGCAGATTGAGCCGCTTACATTGAACGAGCGACGCTGTCGCACCCATTTCCACTTTCTGGTTCGACGGTGTGGTCAGCGGACGAGCGCACGCGGTGCTCATAAGTAAAACTATGTCCGGCCGCTTTTTGCAGTTTTGACCGTGTGACTATGAAATCGTCCACGCTTTGCGTTAAGCTTAGTCGATGCAGGCGCGACGTCCGTTTTTCACAAGCTCAGTCCGCGAGATCGTGTCACTCCAAGGTGCTCAAGCGACGTTGAAGGTCTCTACCGCGCTTTTAGCCCTGAATGAGAGTTAAGCCCCGGCGTGCTCCATAACCTTATCTCTTTCAGGCGGCGGAGCCGAGCGATGAAATTAAGGTCATCTTGCCGAACTCAAGGCGATGCAAGCCGAGGCACAAAGCTTTAAGGAATCGCTGTAGGCGAATGATCAGTGATTAACGGAGCGGCGCATGTGGCCAAACGTCCTTGGTCATGCCTGCCTAACCACTATTCGGTCTTCGTTGATCACGTGGTTCAGAGTGCTTGCGATAGACGCTGAAGCGCGTCAAGTGGCAGCACGTTAGTTGGTAAGACTGCCACGCAGTAAAGATAGGACGCCACGCAGAGTAGTGCGAGAGGGATAAGGAAATAGACTCGCTTTTTTGGGATAATCTCGTCGAAGCCGATGATGAGTGCGAACGGTGCAATAGGTAGCAAATACCGGCTGATGTCTTCGTGGAAAACAAACAGCAGCGGGAGAAACATAACGAGCGCGTAGAGAAAGAGCTCTCGGAAACGCTTTTCATAAAGCTTGACGATACCGAGGCCATAAAGGAAGAAGAGCACGACGTACCACTCGCCAGCAAAAGCGCTGCTCCTCTCAGGAAGAACGGTGCTTGCGGGGATGAGGAGCAGGGGAATCTGGAGGAACCCGCTGTTCACCGCAAAGTAGGCGAAGAAGTTTCCTAGCGAATACGCGTAAAACGTGAACAGCAGCAACAAGGATGCAGGGACCGCGAGGGCTAATACGACTCTTTTTGGTGTCAGTTTCTTATTCCAGAGCCAGGAACCTACCAGCACAAAAAAACTGAGCACGCCCCATATCCGCGTCAGCGAAGCCGCGACGCCGTAGAGCGTCGCCTTGCCCGGCGCATCTTTCTTCAAAGCGTAGAGCATCAGTAAGCTTACGAGCATGAAGAGCGGTTCGGATGCGCCGACGCTCCGGTACAAGAACCAACGCGGTGGGAAGAAAAGGAACAACAGGGAGGAGGAAAATGGATCGTGCACCAGTTTGAATCGTGTCGTGAACACGTAAAAAGTGACCACTGCCGCGGCGGAGATCACAAGGTTCGCCACCACCATCGCGGTGAGCGGAGCAGTTACGAGCGAGAAGAGGCATATTACGGACGGGTACCCGGGCAAGTGCGCCGCATAGTACGCGGCCGGCAAGCCAAGCGCACCGTAGATATTGGCGTTCGGGGTGTAGAACGTTTTTGAAACCACGGCGTAGAGCGGTCCGTCGTAGTACCGCTCAATCACGGTAATCCCCGTCGCTGGGAGCTGTACCCCCAGAATGGCGTGAACGTTTAACGCAAAGGGGAGGTACAAGAGCAGAGATGAAACGATGGAGACAGCGACCAGTATAGCGATCTCACTTTTTTCGTTCATCGCCTCATGTTTTGCATTTTCCTATAAACGGCTGGCGATAAGGAAGAACAGACGCTGCCCATGGGCGTTCCCCTTCTGTTGTTTTGCTGATTGTTATTCACGTGCGGCGACAGGGTGTGCGTGCAGCCAACCCGCTTGAGCACGCGGCTCTTGGCTGACTGATGAGCGCTTTGCGCTCTCGCGGACGATGCCCCACGTTGTTCTCGCCTTGCCGCGTCGGTCAAGCTGAAGGGCAGGTGTCCAAAGCCAAGGAGGGAAAACGTTATCTCTGGCTGCGGCGTCCTGGTAAGCGATGTACCGTCCTAAGCGAGGTGAACGATGTTAGGCACACTAGCGCTCATGAAATTGCTGCTGATATTAGGTTTCATAATCGTCTTGATACACGTCCTTGTGTTGGCCGTGACCGTACTGATACACGTTATGGTGTTGGTCCCGCGGCTCCGAAAGACCATGATGAAGCGCAGTTCGTGCTGTCAAAGCGCCTGACTGCTCTCTCATTAACTGGCGCGACTTCCCAAAAGCCGATGATGATGGCGCTTTCTGTAGGCGCGTGGCAAACGGGATACACCGCATTACGCAATTTGCGAACGTTTCAATCACGGCACGAGGATCGTAGCAAATAGGCACATTCTGTTTCCAAACTTATGCTCTTTTTATTGGTTTCTGTAGTGACTCGTTCGGCGTCTCGAACACAGCAAATGGTGAGTCAAACGTTCGTTGACGTGAGAACAAGTATGCGTTAGGAGACCGATACCATATGGCGCAAGCGAGGGATAAGGGCGCCCGTGTTCGACAGGGGCGCAAAGGGCTTGCTGTAGCTGCGATAGTTACGATTGCTGGTATAGCCCTCATCTACGCAGCCAACAACACATTGAGTCCTGCCACCCCGAGCCAAGCACTTGCTGCCTATGTCGGTGTGTTCGTGGTCGCAGCGGGGATACTATATGGCGCAAGCACGCTGCTAGTCCCCGAGTGAGTTAGTTATGTTTCGCAGACCTTCTAGGGTACCTAGAGGGTGAGCTTCCGGGGCAGGTACGTCTCTACACGCCTGCTTGATATGAGGGGGGACTCACCGTCAGATAACGTGCCAGGATATCGTTTATGCACGTCCCGCTAGGTCCTCAGTACAGCCACGCGCCGGTGATCCAAATGAACATGTTCTGGATCGCCTTGCAACTGTGAACAAACGAACATGAGCGCCTCGGACCCTCTCAATTAACAACCTTTTAATACGATCCTCATTTTCTTGCACTTGTTTGATGTTCAGGGGCCTTTAATGAGGATTGAAACATCTCAGATCGTAATTACGACTGAAGAGCGACTCGATAGAGACAAAGCGCGCGCCGTTCGGGGTTTCTTGGGCACGTTATTCAAAGCGGGCCCTGCCTTCCACGGGCACGATGGGAGGGGGCTTGTCTACCTGATCCCGATCCTGGTATTAAATCTGATCGTGGCGGTCAGCGAGGCAGTTGTTACGGGCTTCGTTGTTGAGTATTTGAGCAAGGTCCGGCCCGATCTTATTGTACAATGAAAACTCCACCAAGCTTAAACGGGGCGATCAATCACTTCAGAAACTTTCTGGTATCTGGGGGGGGGCTCACTCTCGCGCTTTTTATTCTGATTCACGGTTTTATTTTTGGGTTCCTATTTCATCTTTATTTGACCACGAACACAGATATTGGCATATATCTTGCGGACGCCTCAAAACTCGCAAGCGGTTTATTGCCGTACCGTGATTTTACCCTCGAATATCCTCCATTGTCTCTGATCTTTTTTGGTTTACCCAGAATAATAACTTCTTCCGATGCGCTCTATACCAAGATTTTCCAGTTCGAACTCCTGGTTTTCGATATTATCGGACTCCTTCTGATATTTGATATCGCCCGTCGGTTACGAGAGGCCCCTTGGAAAGCACTGTCAATTTATACCCTGGCCGTGTTGGCGGTTGGGCCGATCATCATTCAAACGTTTGACATCATCCCGGCCGTCATGACGCTCGCAGCTATCTATCTCTTCTGGCTTGGGAAGCATAATGCCAGCTGGGCCGTGTTAGCCCTGGGCACATTGATTAAGATATACCCGATAGTGATCGCACCTATCTTTCTGCTCATCTATTTCAAAAACCGTCAATTCAAACAAATCCGCGATGGGGCGGTCACCTTTCTCGCCGTTTGCGTGATCACGATCCTGCCTTTTATTATTCTGGGATCTGGCAGCATCTTGAATTTGGTAAGCTATCATAGCCAGAGAGGAGTTCAGATAGAAAGCACGTATAGCGCAATTGTACTCGTTCTGGCTAAGTTGGGCTTCACCACAGTTAGAGCAGAGTACTCGTTCGGTTCGTTGAATATCGTAAACCCGACGGCCACGGTTCTTGCTAACGTCTCAACCTACATTATGGTGGTCAGTTTGCTGATAATTTACTGGTTTATCTACCGACAGGTGAAACCGGGTAAAAGCCAATTCACCCGTCTCGGTGCTTATGCCTTACTGACACTAGCGACCACGATGGCCACCAGCAAAATCCTTTCGCCGCAGTATTTCGTTTGGCTAATACCCATTTTTCCGCTAATATGCGGCCGATGGCGCACACCGATCTTAGCGATTTTTATTCTCATCGGTGGACTCACCTACGATATTTTTCCCTTGCATTACCCTGAGCTGCAGAATTTTCAAGCCACCGCGGTGGCTATCCTCGTGGCCCGCGACATCCTGTTAGTCCTGCTTGCAGTCTTGGCGGTGGTCTCCTTGAAGCGTATGAAAGCTTCGAATGAGCCATCGGGGCCGCTTAACGCACGGCGTTGAAAGGCTTCTTTGGAGTAGTTGATAAGGGTAAACGGGGTTTGTTTCGAGCGTATCACCACTGCTGTTCCGTATGCCACGATCTCGTGCATGCAGTCGGAATTCTCCGACGAATCAAAATAAGTGCTTATTACGCCGTTAGCACCGGCTGCTTTAGCGTGCTCAACACGTCGATACAAGGCCTCGTCTCTGGTGTGTTGCATTATCTCGACGCACTCGCGAATCTCTCCTCTGAGAGAGCCCTCAACCGAGCGGTGATTTAACGCAGCGGGTCGGTCCACTGATCGCGCTCGCGATACTGATTGTTGCGGGAGCGATTTACTAACTGAGGCGCCGAGCGTGAAGCGTCTTGCGCCTTACATGTCAGTCCGCACGCTGCACAGATCCGTGCGTGTTGGCTTGCGAGAGGAGACTCCGGGCAAAGGGCGCCAGCACAAAAAGCCGGTTAGGAGAGCGTCAAGCGCGAACTATGAGCTCTGTTATCTGCACCAATGAGCGCGAGCAGCATCCCGACGATCTTGAGCGCGTTGATGGAAAAACGGCGCAGTGGTCCCTGAGCGTCGGCTGGTTTAAGCTAAAGATCTTGATAAAAAGGGGGTACACGGTGGAAACGCCGCTGAATTCGGATAGCTAAAGGTATATCCCTGGTACGCGATGCTTTGATACCATCTCCCGTCCCAGTTTGCTAGGAATACGGGATTTTAAAACAACCCCGAAGGATGGTAGCGCAGCTTACCAGTATCGCGCCCAAAAGAACGATAATTTTGATAGCCGCCTGCACAACAAGGGTGTTGACTAGTGTATCTTTCGTGTAGTAATGGACAGCGCGCATTAGCGCGTGAGCCCTATTCTCGACGGAATGGTAAGCGGACGATAGCTCTCTACGCATACGACGTTTGTTATACGATAGGCGTCGCTACATGTGTTTCGGCGCTCGCATAAATCATCTTCCCTAGGTGACGCGCATCTCACGCGCAACGACAACTGAACCACTCTCTGGCTGATCTCGCACGACTCTCGTTAAAATGTCGCACCTTCGAGCTTGACCCCGGAGAGCAAGGCGTACGTCAAGTCGGCGTGTGCCAAGTTTGCCCCTCTGAGGTCCGCGCCGGTGAGATCAGCTCCAGAGACCGCCGCGAAGCGCACGTCGGCGCCGTGCAAATCAGCATCCACGAGAATAGCGCCCTTGAGATTCGAGCTACTAAGATTTGCGTGCGCCAAGTTCGCGCGATTGAGCTGCGCTCTCTCTACCGTTGCACGCTCGAGCGTGACTCGAGAGAGGTCGGCGCCCGTCAGGTTAGCCCCGTAAAGCGTCGTCCGCTCCATAGATGCACCGGCCAGGTTCGCATCGCACAGCGTACTGAAGCTCAAATCGGCAGCGGTAAGATCTGCGTTACGAAGGTCGGCCGCGCTGAGATCGACCCCGCCCAAGTCGGCCTCGCGCAATTCGGCGTTTCGCAAGTCCGCCCTACTCCCGCCTCGCTGCCCCAGCCGCCATTTCTTGTGGCGATCGACGATGGCTCGTATCGCTGCGGCGTCCATGCTCTAAGCCGTTGTTGTCAGAGGGACGCTGCGGTATGCCTGCATGATGCTTGCGAGTAGCGCCAACGCTGGGCCGACGTAGGGCCCCATCCACGTAAGAACCACGAATAAGATGATAAGTGCGCGCCTCATGCTACCCCGTTTCAGCGTTCTCAGCAAGAGTTTCTTTCCCCTGGAAGCTATTCACAGCGCGCCTACGAAAACTCTTATGCGATATCCTGCTCTGCAGCGAACAGCAATCTCACGCCACGCCCACTCGTTAAGCTCTTTGATAATACCGAGTGCCTTTGCGATATGCACCGCGGACATTGTTTGCGATTTTGCCAATCCGCCCCGGCGATCGTGAGCAGCGCTTTCATCATGGTCTCTTCGCTGGGGGCTTCAACAATTCCTGTCCAGTCGTCGGTGCCCATGGTGATGTAGAGGTCTTTCAACTCTGCCCCCGCCGATTTGAACGCATTTTGAGTCATCTCGTACCGTTGAGGCAGGTCATTGATCTTCTCCATTCCTTTTGTGGTCCACGGGCCGCGCCATATATACGTGGCCATAGCAGCCTCACCTCCTCCCTTTGTGCTTCGAATGGGTTAAACCTTTATTAATTAGCCCTTCCCGTACTTAAAGCGCTTCTTTGTGCGCCGCCAAGGCCCTCGTTCCTGCGGCCTAGCACCGTGCGTTGGTGCACTTAGGACATGGGCCGCAGTACGCGGATCACCCACTTTAAGTCTCCTCACCGGTCGCTTTCGTCACCGCGTAAGGCGATTTTGGTGCGAGACACATGTCCTCCCGTTTCGGGAGCTCCTCGGTTCGCCATACACGGATGACGACGAGGCAAAGACTACCTTTTGTACACCCGATTCTTTTGCCGCGATCAAAACCTTCAAGGTCCCGGTGGCGTTGGACTGGTTCGACATCAGCGGGTCATCGATGCTGCGCTGAACGCTGGGAAGCGCTGCAAGATGAAAAACGTAATCATAACCGTCGAAGATTTCTGGCAAATTGAGCGCCGCAACCTCTCCTTCGATCACGTCCGGGCGTGCATCACCCAAGTGATCGATATTCTCCAACTTCCCGGTTGACCGGTTGTCGATTACGATTACGTCGTTTTTTTCGACAAGGGCTTCCACTAAGTGGGAACCAATGAAGCCTAGTCCGCCGGTGACGATTACCTTCTTGCCCTTCATTGCGTTCGCCGATAGCTAAACATCTAACAAGCAGCCCAAACTGACACTGCCCACAGCCCGGGCTATTATGGGTGCGTATAATCGACTGCTCCCTGCGCCTGCATTATACCATCCGCTTCTGTTTTGGAGGTGACGTCCGTAATGCCCATTTCGTTTCGCAGCCAAAACCCACTCACCATGACGTCATTGTAGAGACAGTGATAGTTTTCGCACGGCCTCTTTGCCCTCACGCTGCCCTCGCACACGTCGAGGAACGAATAGAACCCGCGAAGGAGCGTCACGTTTCTCTTCCATCGCGAGCAAAAAGCTCTCTCCTGTTTGTGTGTGCGTGCCCACGTTACTTCACCCCGCAGTTCCGCTTGTCGGCGGTCTCTCTCGGCGCGATAGAGCTTCACCGCTTGTTCTGCTCGTTGACCGAGCAGCGCCGCGAGGGCGTCTGAAGCCGCCTCGCTCACGTCGTCGTGCGCGTCGGCCAACGCATCGATAAGCGGTTCGACCGCCCTGCTGTCCCCCAACGCTCCGAGGGCTCGGGCGGCCTGCGTGCGGACGACGTTATCGGCGTCGTCGCGCAGCACCCGAATAAGCGGTTCGACCCCCACCCGAACGCCGAGCGCTCCGAGGGCGCCCGCCGCCGCGTAGCGAACGTTTGCACCGGCGTCGGCGAGCGCTCGAACGAGCGGTTCAACCGCGCGGCCATCGCCTAACCGGCCTAGCGCCTCTGCCGCCCGCGCGCGAACAGTCAGCGCCTCATCACGGAGCGCGTTCGTGAGCGGCCATACGGCCCTCAAATCTCTTAGCTCGTCAAGGGCCTGTGCCGCCCGATAGCGAACCGTCGCGTCCTCATCCTTGAGCGCGATGATCAGTCCCTTGACGTCTTTTTGATCCTTCATCTCGTCAACGTTCGGTGCAGGCACAACAGCCACCTCTCATCGCGCGTTAGGTCGCAGTGATCTAAGAGGGATTGGGGCGCCCTTGTTAAAACCGTTGTGCTTGAGAAGCGTCGAGTCGGCGCGTTGACACGCCGAAAAGGCAAAAAGTGAGGAGTTACGTTACTCAAACGCACGGTAGACCAACGACACACGCGCGTGCGGCTTACGCCGCGCGGCGCTCGAGTCGGGAACGCTTGACTGTGTCGTTTCACGGCAATGGGAAGGTGGACGGTTTGGGGCCCCCTGGAGATACCGATACACAAACGCTCGCCGTCGCGGATCGAACGCTCGTGCTGATCGTCGTCGCGCTTGCCTCCTTCCTCACGCCCTTTGACGTGTCAGCCGTGAATATCGCGCTTCCGTCGATCGCAGGCGAGTTCGCGATGGACGGCGTCACACTCGCCTGGGTCGCGACCGCGTACCTCCTCACCCTGGCGATTTTTCTCGTTCCGTTCGGCAAGTTCGCCGATATTTATGGCCAAAAGCGCGTCTTTACCTACGGGGCGATCCTCTTTGCCGTTGCGTCATTTCTCATCTCGCTCTCATTTTCAAGCACGTCGGTTATCGCATTTCGCGCGTTCCAAGGCTTCGCGGCGGCTATGATAACCGGCACGGGCGTTGCCATCCTCACGTCAGCGTATCCAGCGGGCGAGAAGGGGAAAGCGATCGGCATAAGCGTTGCCGCCGTCTATATCGGTCTATCGGTCGGCCCGTTCCTCGGCGGTCTCATGACACAGTACGTCGGGTGGCGAAGCATCTTTTACATCAATATCCCGCTGGGGATCTTCATTGCCCTCGTGAGCGTTCGCAAGCTTAAGGTGGAGTGGGCCGACGCGCGGGGCGAACGCTTCGACCTCGTCGGGTCGGTCGTCTATGGGATCGCCCTGTTCTCATTGGTGTTCGGTCTTACGCAGATTCCCGCGTTGAGCAGCCTCGGGCTCATCGTCTTTGGGGTCGTTGCGGCCACGTTGTTTGTTGTCTGGGAGATGCGGGTGCAATTTCCCGTGTTCAATGTCAATCTGCTAATCAGGAACCGGGCGTTCGCCTTTTCAAACGTGGCCGCGCTGATCAGCTACAGCGCGACGTTTGCCGTAACCCTGTTGCTGAGCATCTACTTGCAGAGCGTGCGGGGATTCAGCCCTGAAATAGCGGGTGTCATTCTAGTAGCACAGCCCATCGTGCAGGCCGCCGTGTCGCCCGTGGCGGGACGGCTCTCGGACAGGGTGGAACCGCAGGTCGTCGCCTCGATCGGCATGGGAATGACCACGGTCGGTCTCGCTCCTTTCATTTTTTTGACTGCGACGACGCCCATACCGCTGGTCATCGCGAGTTTGGCCATTCTCGGACTCGGGTTTGGACTGTTCTCGTCGCCGAACACGAACGCCGTTATGAGCTCCGTTGAAAGCCGCTTCTATGGGCTCGCATCAGGAACGGTCGCGACCATGCGCACGATCGGGCAAGTGGTGAGCGTGGCACTCGTTGAGCTCATTTTCGCGCTCATCATCGGGCAGGAAGTGATTACGCCGAGCTCATCGCAGCTGTTCCTCCAGAGCAATCAACTCGCGTTTTTGCTCTTCACGGTGCTCTGCTTCCTCGGCATCTTTGCGTCGCTGGCGCGCGGGAAGGTGCGGTAGCGCGCGCAAAAGAGAATCTCTGCGCCGTTTCTGAAAAAAAGCCTAAGCGACGCTCACATAGAAATCCGACTATGCAAAGTAACTCGCGCTCGATCGGTCAAAATCTTCTACGAGCTTGATTTTGAGATCCTTCGGTTGCCACGAGACGTTCGGGTACGCGAGGTGCGGGATGAAACGTTCGGTATTTGCCGCGAGAAGTGTCGCAGGGTGCTCGTCACCGAGGGTGTTCTTGGTAATCGCGTGGGCGCGCTGTCTGACAACGCGCTCGCTCAGGTATCCCAACGAGTGCAGGTATTCGTGGAGCTGCACGTGAAACACGTAGGGCTTCCACAGCGTTGGGTCGGTCTCCTTGATCCGCTGAAGGGGCACCTGGTTCATGACGATGATGTTCGAGCCGACCGGGTAGAAGGCGCCGAAGAAGCCGTTTGGTTGGTTGCCGAGGTTGGCCAAGCCGAGCATTATGCCGCCTCTGCTCATGCCCGTTGACCTCTCGACGGTTGCCTTGACGACTTCGAAGATGTCCGACAGCGATTCAGCGTTTTCAAGCAATTTAATCAAGTATTCGTCCATAGTGCTCCGTTAAGAACAATTCGTAAGGCCCGTAATTAGATGTCTTTAGATATATATTCAGATATAATCGTACTTAAGCATTTCACTAGGAAAGTGCGGCGTCAACGGTCGGCTGCCAGCACAATTCTGACCAAATAGTGGTGGCGTGCGATTTGCAATCCGGGTGGCAGCGCCCTCTCGAAGCGGTGCGCTCCGGTCAACGTGACATCACCATACGTTT
>Ga0247848_100046_pt1 | contig 18443 bp, 16 predicted proteins | sample PFST50metaG_FD_186003 | JGI IMG/M metagenome (GOLD analysis project Ga0247848, IMG submission 186003) | Peat soil microbial communities from Stordalen Mire, Sweden - P.F.S.T50 | ecosystem: Environmental > Terrestrial > Soil > Wetlands > Peat | place: Sweden: Norrbotten County, Stordalen Mire...
TTTTGTGTCAGCACGCTTCCTTCTGCAGCCGGCCTATCTGCGATTTGCCCTATGCCTACGAGTACCAGAGGGAAAACTAGTCCGCACAATACTAAAAAGATCACAGTCGTCTTAAACGCTGCAAACAGGTCACTTCTTAGCATTGATGCCGCATTGAAACGTATTCGTTTAAATATCTTGCGCGGCAGCTGCAGTGAACGTGACTACCCACTAATGCGTGTGTTATGGCGCTCGCGAATCCGCATCAATGCACTGCTAAACCTGCGGCTCTAGGACATCGAATACCACAATCACGTGATCAATATCGTGAGGGCGAAGGGCGGCAAGCAGCGGCGGCTCCCTCTTGATGTGATAACGCTGGCTGAGCTGCGTGACTACGTGGCTAAACATACCATCGCGAGCGATGCGCCCCTTCCCCATATCTCAGCAGTGGGCCTGGGAGCTGGTGAAGCGGTATGGAGCGGTGATCGGCAAACACGAGGTAAGAGGGATCCATCGAACCCTATGATAGGTGTATTGTTCTATAAACTAAGCTCGGCTTGCGTTTTGCGCCTTAGATCGCACAGCAAATGAGCGCAGGATTGGCGAAAAGAGCGTTGAAACTTCTGGGTGCCAGAGAGGAATTAAGAAAAGCCACCCTCAGCGCATCCGCGCAGGCCTAAAACCGTTCTGGGCGAATCAGCACGTAAGTGAGATATCCAACTAGGATAATTCCGAGAATAACAAAAGCAATGTAAATTAGGGTAGTGCTCGAAGCGATGATATCCATAAATATCTGTGACGCAAGCATATACATAACCTAATTGGCCAATCCTATGAAGTACATCGTCCAGTTACGGGGTGTTACCCCACAATATGCAGGTAATTTATTAACAGATCGATGGCTTTGATGGCGATGAACGGGGTGAGCAATCCGCCTACACCGTAAACCGCGACGTTTCTTATCAGCGTTGAAGTAGCATCTTTTGGCTTATATTTTACTCCTCTCATAGCGAGCGGAATCAATGCGAGAATGACGAACGTGTTAAAGATAACGGCCGCCAATATCGCACTATCTGGTGACTGCAGGTTTATGAAGTCGAGCTTGCTAATCGCCGGAAGCGTTGCAGCAAATATGGCCGGCAGTATCGTAAAATATTTGGCGAAATCGGTTACAACGCTGAAAGTCGTGATGGACCCTCGCGTCATAAGAAGCTGTTTTCCGATCCCTACGACATCGATCAATTTAGTTGGATCGCTATCGAGGTCGACCATATTTGCAGCCTCCTTAGCCGCCTGCGTTCCGCTGTTCATTGCAAGCCCCACGTCGGCCTGAGCAAGCGCGGGGGCGTCGTTCGTCCCGTCTCCGGTCATCGCGACAATTTTCCCCTGCTTTTGTTCGGCTTCCACGATCTTTATTTTGTCCTCTGGCTTGCTTTCGGCCACGTATTCGTCGACGCCCGCTTCAGCCGCGATCGTCGCTGCGGTGAGCCGGTTATCACCGGTTACCATGATAGTTTTAATGCCCATATCCCGTAGCTCTTGTAAGCGCTCGCGCATGCCCGGTTTAACAGTGTCTTTGAGATGTATGACTCCTACCGGCTCTCTGTCCACGGATACGACGAGTGGCGTCGCTCCGCGCTGCGCGATTCCGTCGATAATTTCCCTAAACCCTTGTGGGACGTAGCGCACATAGTCGCTCATGACGTCGAAGGCACCCTTCCGCACCTCCCTGCCGTCAGCTAGGTCAACCCCACTCATCTTTGTCGATGCCGAGAAATCGATGACGTTTTTGACGTCAGGGCGTGTCAAGTCGGGAATCAGCTTTTGCGCGAGGGCAACGATGGACCTTCCCTCTGGGGTCTCGTCGCTGACCGACGAGAGAAACGATGCGCGCGTGACGTCAGCCTCCGTTTTATCGCCTAAGGGGATAAACTCCTGTGCCAATCGGTTCCCAATGGTTATGGTGCCTGTTTTGTCGAGTATGATGGTGGTCACATCACCTGCAGCTTCAACGGCTCTCCCGGAAGTGGCGATGACGTTGAACTGCGTCACCCGATCCATGCCGGCGATGCCGATTGCCGGCAATAGCCCGCCAATGGTCGTCGGGGCAAGACATGCGAGCAACCCGTATAACACCGTAATGTCACTTGTGACGCCTAAGAAGCTGCCCAGGGTGTTGAAGGTGATGATGATGACCGTGAGTATCCACGTAAAACCTGCGAGGACAGTGGTCAGGGCGAGCTCGTTGGGCGTCTTTTGTCTTGTCGCCCCCTCGACCAGAGTGATCATCCTGTCTAGGAACGACTCGCCCGGATTTGCTGTGATCTCTATTAACAGCTCATCGCTCAGAAGCGTCGTGCCGCCGGTCACCGAGGTAAAGTCCCCACCACTCTCTCGTATCACAGGCGCTGATTCGCCGGTTATCGCGGACTCATCGACGGAGCCACTGCCTTTGATCACGTCGCCGTCATTGGGGATTGTGTCGCCTGCCCGAACCAGAACCTTGTCACCTTTCACCAGTTCGGATGAATCCACCTCAGTTATCGTGCCATCATCGGCTATTTTTTGGGCGCGCACCTCTTTCCTCGTCTTTCTGAGGCTTTCTGCTTGTGCTCTACCCCTCCCCTCTGAAAGCGCTTCTGCGAACGTTGAAAACCATACGGTAAGCAGCAAGAGTATTGATATTTCCGAGTCGAACACAGCAACGCTCGATCCGAAAATCCAGGCGCCGATAGATAGAATGAGCGCGAAGAAGAAGGTAACCTCGACGACAAACATGACGGGGTTGCCCATCACGTGTCGAGGGTTCAGTTTCTTGATCGAGTCAGCAAACGCTTCGATCAGAATTCTTCTGCTGTAAACTCCCTTGTTCATTGTGCCTCCTAAATACTGGCAAGCGCTTGTCCGAGGGATCCAAAGATGAGGAGTGGGAAGAACGTCAGAAGGTTAAGGATGACGACGACCCCGATGAAGACGGCCCCGAAAATCCACGTGTCTGTTCGCATCGTGCCAATATCGAAGGGCACTATTTTCTTGTGCAAGAAGATCTCAGCGACGAACAACATGAGGATGAACGTGCCATAGCGCCCCACGGCAAACACGATGGCCATCGAATAATTCAAGAAGGGCGATACCGAAAGTCCCGCAAATGCCGACCCGTTGTTTGCAGCCGCTGAGAGGTACGCATACGCAAGCTCGGCAAAGCCCTGAAATCCTGGGTTTAAGGTCTGACTCGCCGCAAAAAGGACGCCGAGCGTTGTGAACGTAAATACGAGGAAAGGGTGAATCAAGAAGGAAAACACCACCAGTTTCGTCTCATGCCCTTCGATTTTCCGCCCCAGATATTGCGGCGTTCTCCCGACCATCAGGCCCACGATGAATACCGAGAGTATGACGAAGATTAAGATGTTAATCATCCCGCACCCAACGCCCCCAAATACGCAATTTAACATCATTAGCGCCTGCAGAGAGGCCCCCCCCCACGGGCCCCAGCTGTCATGCATGCTGTTCACCGCCCCGACCGCACCGGCGGTCGTCCACGTCCCGAACTGAGCGGAGCTGACGTCACCGAAGCGTACCTCTTTCCCCTCCATATTTCCCGCAGATTGGTTCACAGCGAGGCCTGATAGCGCGGGGTTTGACGATTCGGAAATCATGTTAATGACAAGCGCTGCGCTGAGTATGACTAAAAGTGCGCAGATCAAGACCCACCCCTCTTTGGTATTTCCCACCATCGTGCCGTATGCGACTATAAATCCTGACGCTATCAAGAGCATGGCGAGGATTTCCACCGCATTGGTTACCGGCGTTGGGTTCTCATAGGGGTTGGCTGAGTTTTGTCCGTAGTACCCGCCTCCGTTTGAGCCGGTCATTTTTACCGACTCGAGTGAGGCGACAGGCCCTAGGTACAGCGGCGTCGCGGTTTGATTCTCAATCGTGGTGTACTGAACCGGCCCGTTCAACGTCTGTGGAACGCCCTGGGCGACCAGAAAAAGTGAAAAGATGAGGCAAAGGGGCACGAGTATCCGGACTATGGATCGCACAAAGTCGAAGTAGAAGTTGCCCATGTTTTCGATCTTCTTGAACCCGGCCCGTGGCTCTTTGCTCGCAAACCCCCTGATGACCGCCGCTCCGATGGACATTCCCGTCGCCGCCGCGGCGAACATGAGAAACGTGAGCATCATCTGGCTGAGGTACGATGCTTGCGTCTCGCCCGCGTAAAACTGCCACTGGGTATTTGTGATGAAGCTTGTGGCGGTATTCACCGCCAGATCAAGACTCATGCCGGGCGCTTGGGTAGGGTTCAGGGGGAGGGATCCTTGATAAAGGAGAATGAAAAAAACGGGTACCCACATGCACGCGTTGGCCAGCAAGAGATTGCCGACGTAGCGTTTGGCGCTCATCCCCTCATTCGGATTGACGCCGAGTGCTCGAAACAGAAGGCGCTCGATAGGTCCAAAAAACGCATCGAGTCTGCTCCGCTCTTTGTAATAAGTGAGGAGCATGTATTCGCCCATAGGGCGCATCAAGAGTATCCAAACGACGATAATGACTACAACCGCGATGATTGACGTCAGATCCATTTAGGACCACCCATGCTTTGCACCTATCCGTCGGATTTGACAGCTGCAGGTTAGGGATGCCAACGATCTGGATAACCAGGAGGCATACGGGCCGCAGTTGTAACGGCAGCGCCCACGTAGACGCTAACCCGCCAGAATAACCTTAATCCTATATAAATATTACGCACCTATCCGTCGGATTTGACAGCTGCAGGTTAGGGATGCCAACGATCTGGATAACCAGGAGGCATACGGGCCGCAGTTGTAACGGCAGCGTGTACTAGAAGACGTTGGCGCCAACTCGCCCTCGATGCCCTTATTCCGGATGAAACTCGCCTGCGAAAAAACAGGTTTGTCTGCGGGTTTATGCAGGACTCTCGGCATTCTGTTTCAGCAGCAATTTAGGTAAAACGGGCGGGGGCTGCAAGCGCCGTTACACTTCGTGGGAAGCGTATATATAGGATGTGTCTTGAAACTTTAGGAGCAAAAAGGGAGGGCTGCTAAGAAATGTATAAACGCATATTATTACCGGTCTCAAACCCGCAAAACGCTGAATACACGCTTAAGGCAGCTTTACAGTTGCTCGACCCTGATGGCACGATCGTTTTATTAAGTGTGGTCGGAACGCGCGAGGATTATCCCGATCGTACTAGGAGCTATCGGAAAAAGACTAATCTCGTAACGGGGCTGATGAAGTCAGTAGCGCCAGACAGAGCCGAGGTCGTGCCCGAAATTATACTCTCATCATCGATTCGTGATACCATCCTCAGTCAAATATCAACACATAATATCGACCTAACTATTCTCGGGTACAGCCTTCAATCGACCCTGCACAAGATTCGGTACGGGGATGTTATTTACCCACTTATGAAAGACGCTCCGTCGGACGTGATCCTCGCCAATCTTAAATACGAATGCACATTCAACCGGATTTTGGTTCCATCAGCGGGATACAAGCACTCCCTCCATGCGGTGGACGTATCGAGAGCTCTTGCCGAGAAGACACAGGGACATATCACCCTTCTTCATGTTACTGAGGGTAGCGGGAACGACGCAAAGGCTGACTTGCAGCGGCTCGCTTCGAAGTACGAGAACGTCGACATCGCCATTCAGTCGGGTCCGGTCGCAGACCAGATAATAGAAACAGCAAAAGACTATGATATAATAATCATGGGCGCTTCAGAGCGACCTCGCGGGGCGAGCGTTATTTTCGGAACAGTCGTCGACAGAGTCATCGACCAGGTCAGCAACAACATTTTCGTAGTGCGGGCTTAGAGATCTAAGCCACTTACGTGGCCGTTGTGGCCGTTGTGTTCGTAGCAGAAGCGTTGAGCGCTATTGCATTCAAAGCCGTTGCATTGTTCTCCGCCGCGTGCAGAGCTGTTGTATTCATTAGTCCGTCCAATGCAATGTTGATCTCTAGAACGTTCACTCGAGGCTCCCCGAAAATGCCGGCAGTCGGGTTCTCCGTATACTGGTCGACAAGCGCAGTAAGTCTGCTTTGAGTGATACTCGTGACGTTCGATATGCGCGGAATCTGGAGGAGGGCACTCGCCACTGAGATATCGGGATCCGTTCCCGACCCGGATTGCGTTGCCAAGTCGATCGGTACCAAGCTCATAGATGGGTTCAGCGCTTTCTCGTATGCAACCTGTTGACTCACGTTCGAGATGAGAGCTGGATTGTACGGTCCCCAGTTCGAAAAACCAGGCGGTCGTGACATAAAATGCATCGGATCGCTAAAGGGCTGCCCGACTAGGCTCGATCCAACGGCTGTGCCGTTTCGCACGAGCACACTCCCTTCGGCAGCTTGTTTCATCGTAACTTGTGATATCCCTACGAGCACGAGCGGGAACACCAGGCCGCACAATACTAGAAAGACGACTGTCGTTTTAACCGCGGAGAGCAGGTCACTCTTTGGCATTGATTCCAACGATTGTGTTGTTATTGCTTAAATAGTTTGCGAGGGCGGCCCGATGATCAACCCGTCTTAGCCCCAACGACAGGCGCGGAACATCGTCAGGCGCTATGGTTCGGTCAGTGGAAAGGACGTTTACCCACATATCTTCCGACACTCACACGCGATCCACTCTGTGCGAAACGGATGGGATATTATGCGGCTGCAGCAGGTGTTGGGACTCGCGTCGGTGAGCACGACTGCAGTGTACCAGCAGTTCAATGATGAGGCTCCTGCACGACGTATATGAAAAGGGCCGTTTTGCATGACCACCTCTGGTCAATAACCGAAAATGAGACCCGAGGGCCCAGAAATCGAGCGGTTTGACCTAATCAGTAGGTGTGACTCCTGCGCCGCACCTCGAAAGAAGAGGAGCCCGCTAAGAAAGAGGAGGCACCAGTTAAGCGGCTGTAACGAAGGCCGTGGAAAAAAGAAGGGCAATCTAGTATCGCCAAGCGCGCTCGTCTTAGCTAGCGACTTGGTTGCGCCATACAAATCTGAGGCTCATTAGGTAACGAAATCCAAATGCGACTATGATAGCCATTAGTTCTGAAATGATGTAAAAAATATTTAAGAATGTTGTGAAGGCGAATAACAAAGCTAAATTGATGATGATGCCCCCCAAGGCTACCAATTGGTACTTCCCTAGCGCCGGAAATAGATTGTCGGATTTTTTGAACTTGTAGCGAAAAGTAATCTTGGTGTTCAAAGCAAATGCCCAAAAGACGCTAATCTCCATCGCCAAGGCTGCGGAAAGAAGATAGAACAAGCCGATGTATTCCGTAAATATCCACGTTAAGAATAGAACCAACAAAACCCCGCTTGCACCCACAAAGGCAAATCTGAAGACTTGCTTTACACGTGCGTCGTTCAAGACGCTGAAGAGTGCATAGAGTTTATTTGAACCCGTTTTAAGAATTTTCCGCGGCGCATATATTTGCTGCACGCTGCCCGTTCGTTTATCCTCGTTTTTATTGTTCATTTCCGAATGAGTCCACTTCAAACTGTCTTACACGAATCTGAGCTGCCACCGTGTCGCTGGCAAAGTAGCGTCAAACTAAACCTATCGAGCTGTTCCTAGGTTGCCTGTGAGATCGACATCTCCCCAGCTACTCATATAGATGCTGTCGACGTTTTCAGGTAGAGGATGCTTAAGTAGTTCCAATCGACCCCTCACGCCGTGTGTCATAATATAGGCGCGATTTGATTGATCCCATACGTTAACGACTTCATTTATGAAAAAAATCTCATAGTCAGTGACAGCAATCAAAAACTGCAAACGCCAAACTCGCAGGTGAACAACGTTCATCATTCCATTTCTGTCGGAGAAATCTATCCATCTCTTGCTCGACCTACCCCCCCGCAGGGTCTCGTGAAACGTCTTTGAACAGTGGAAACTGATCTAAGACGTCGACGCGCGTATCCCTTACTGTTATATACGTTTTTTATCAAGTATCCATCATTTCTAGATTTTTTAAACTTCTTGATGTGTATTTACGGAATATCCATTCAATTAGGAATGACAATAATACGACTGCTGATAGTAAATACAAGGTCAAGGGGGAGTTGAATATTTCATAGTAAACCAGGACAGTCAATAAAAAGAAACATCCTATGATAGCCAGGCATATTATGTACTTGTTTGCATCAGTTTTTTTGTATAGTTTAAGGTGTGATAGGCTTACACCCGCGTAGACAAGTAAAAAAATTGAACTCCCCAGCATGGCCACGTTACTTAAATTCAAAAAAAGAATTAGGAGAATGACAGTGGCGCTGGTAATAAGTAAACCCTCCCTACTATCGTGCCAGGATTTTCGATTAAAAAATTTGGGTAGTTCACCTTTTTTTGCCATCAAATAGCTGACATTAGCTCCACCATAAAGGGTAGCATTTATGGCTGAAGAAGTAGAAAAAAGCGCTGCTATAGCTATAATGGTAAATCCAATTGCTCCCGCAAAGGGTTCTGCAGCGGCTGCCAATGCATAGTCTGCGGCTTGTGCAATTTCAGGGAGTGGCAGGTTACCCACTACTGCAATGGAAACTGCCACGTATAGCACCATTGCAAGTATTACAGCTAAATATAGAGCTCTAGGAATATTTTTCTGAGGATTATCAATATCTTCGGCAGTGTTGGTAATTAAACCAAAACCCTCGTATCCCAAGAAAAGCACTGCCGCTCCTGTTAATAAGTTATTTATTGGTATCAAGTGAGAAACTGATAGTAACGATATTTTGACAAAGAAAAATCCAACTATTGCAAATGTTACTAATATCCCTACTTTTATAGCCACAATTAACGTTTCGGATTTTCCTACAGCCTTAGCGCCTAAAAAGTTAATAAATGTGAATATCAGGATAATGAAGATGGCTAAGATTGTTGCGGTTGCGGGTGATGGATGTGAAGATAGAAACGTAGCTGCATAATAGCCAAAAGCTTCTGCGTAAACACTTAAGGCAATAACGTAACCAAAATACAAAAGAAAGTTAAAACCACCACTTAGAATTCCATCGCCAAATCCTCTGATTAGAAATTCAACTGGCCCTCCTGCAGAGGGATATTTAGATCCTAATTTAGCGTAGGAATAAGCACTGAGGAGTGCAATACCACCTCCAATGATGAATGAAACATAAACCAGATTACCGGCAATCTCGGTGGCAATACCTAAGATGGAGAAGATACCGGCTCCTACCATCCCCCCTATTCCAATGGCAATTGCCGACCACAAACCAATCGGTTTTTTATTTTGGAGTTTATTATTCATAGAAAAACCAACCCAAAATAATAAACAGATTTTATACCTTTACTTCTAGATATTTGCTAGATCAGATAGCTAAAAGTGTCAGGAAGGATAAGCAAAGGACTACACTTTTCTTCCACTCACGTTCATCATTAATAGCAGGTGCAAGACGGTTGCTGCGCTTGCGCTATCCTCGAATCGCACGTGACTTTTTCTTGATTATCGAGAGATAAAGCGATTGGTGTATCCCTGCCACGTACTTCCAACCAATGCGCTTTTCGACGTACGCCAACGCCCGTTTCGCGTATCGTTCCCTAATCTGCCTGTTAGATAGCAGCAGCACAATGTACTCCTTAAGCTGCTCCAAGTCTCCCCGCGGAACGACGACCCCTCCGCCGCTCGCCTCTACTTCGTCCCGCAGACCCCCAACGTCCGTGACGACGGCAGGCTTGCCCAGCGAAAATGCGTGAGCCAACACCCCTGACTGACTGCTTTGCTCATACGGCAACACAACGATATCTGCTGCATTTTCAACCGTTAGATACTCCTTTGGCTGGAAAGAACCTTGGATGACGACGATGCTGTCCTTTGCTGGGCTGTCAGCAACAGCCTTCAACAGCGTAGGTTTGTAGCGCACCCCGTCCCGGGACCCTGGCCGCGCATCTCCTGCGATAACCAGAGCGGCGTCAGGCACTTCGCTCACTACTTGTGGCCAGATCTCGACAACGTCGTTAAAGCGCTTGTATTGCTCCCACCAGCCCAAACACATGGCGACGTCCTTACCCTGAAGACCATACGCTTTTTTCGACTCGACGACACTAGGCACGCCCCCTGCCTTTAGCACTTCAGCCCCGTGTGGTATCACGGTGACGTTCTGGGGCACCCAGCCCAAGTTCACCGGCAGAAAGATCTTTTGAAGCTCTTCGTGCACGATCGCGGCATCAATGAGTTGCAAACTCAGGTTCATAAACAAACACTCCTTGTACCCGAGGGTGCTGTACACCGAATGATACGTCACGACGGTGGGGATTCTTTGCAGGTTCAACCGCACGAGAAGGTCAAGCAGATCAGTGCTAAGTCTGCCGTCGATATCGTAAAGACCGTATTCGTGTTGAATGTGCACGACATCTGGGTTCAGCTTGTTGATGCCGTCAAAAACGTCCTCAGACCAGCCCGCTTTCTGCGGATCCATCGCAGCAAAAACGTTTTTCTGTCCGCCATGCCCGCCTGCATCGAGATCCGGATTGCAGATGACGTATACCGTGTGCCCACGCTTCTTGATTGCTTCAACGAGTTCGTGCGAATAAGTCGCTATGCCACCAAATCTCGGCGGATACGGAGAGATAAAACAGATCTGCAAATGGGAAACCGCTTTATTGCTCTGCGCTTTTGATTCGTCGGGGCACATTAGCCACACCTGCTGCGTCGCATGCTTTGTACAACCTTAAAAACTTTCTGAAAAGTATTTAATATTTCAGCCTGCTATTCGTCAAAAAGAGCTCGTTGTAGGCCCCATTTCGTAGAACAGTCTTAATAAACTAGCGACGCCCTGTAGCATACGAAACGGCGTCGAAACGAACGAGAGGACGTTTGTCCGACCTAGACAGCTCAGAAGGAATCATACCCGCAGGCGAAGCGCAAAAGGCCAGCGTGGCTGAGCTACTGCAGCGGCTCTCGTCAAGCGAAAACGGCCTGTCGGCGGCAGAGGCTTCTCGGCGATTAGAACGGTACGGTCCAAACGAGATCACCGAAAAGCGGGTTAATCCGCTTCGGAAATTCTTGACCTATTTTTGGAGCCCCATTGCGTGGATGATTGAGATCGCGATCGTTCTTTCGGCGGTCATTCAGCACTACGAGGACTTTTTCATCATTTTGGCGCTTCTGCTTATGAACGCCGTCGTCGGGTTTTGGCAGGAGAACAAGGCAGAAAACGCGATTGAGCTCTTGAAACAAAAACTTGCGGTGACCGCTCGCGTGTTGCGGGACGGGTCGTGGTCCGAGCTTGTCGCGCAACAACTCGTGCCGGGCGACATCATTCGGGTGCGGCTTGGAGACGTCGTGCCCGCCGACGTCAAGCTCACGAACGGCGCTTTTCTACTTCTCGATGAGTCCGGATTAACGGGCGAATCGCTTCCCGTCGAAAAACACACATCCGACGTGGCGTATTCTGGCTCAGTCGTACGTCAAGGAGAGATGAATGCGCTCGTCGTCACGACGGGGATGGCGACCTACTTCGGCAAGACGGCTCGACTAGTCGAAGAGGCTAAAACGCAGAGTCACTTTCAGAGGGCCGTCATCAGGATCGGCAATTTCCTTATTGCGATCGCCATCGCGTTAGCTGCGCTCATTATAATAGTCGCTTATGTCCGCCAGGAAAGCCTTTTGACAATCCTCCAGTTCGCGCTCGTGCTTACGGTCGCAGGGATCCCTGTGGCGCTACCTGCGGTACTCTCCGTTACGATGGCCGTCGGAGCGATTGCACTCGCGAAGAAAGAAGCGATCGTCAGTAAGCTTGTCGCAATTGAGGAAATGGCAGGCGTGGACATTCTGTGCTCGGACAAAACGGGCACGATTACGAAGAATGAGCTTACGCTCGCAGATGTCCGGCCGCTCGAAGGCTTCACGGCCAGTGACGTTTTGCTTTTTGGCAGCTTAGCTTCGCGAGCAGAGGATCGAGATCCCATAGATGCTGCGATCCTCGCTAAGGCCGGAGGCGTGGGTGTACTCGATACGACCCCCAGCGCATACAAGGCAACTGAGTTCACACCGTTTGATCCGGTTTCAAAAAGGACCGAGGCCGCCGTTGAAGGGGCGGATTCAAGCCGCTTCAAGGTGTCAAAAGGAGCCCCACAAGCGATCCTTGCGTTAACCTCGCAAAACTCAGAACTTGCCGAACAAGTAAACGCGCTCGTGGACGCATTTGCGGCAAGAGGCTACCGCGCGCTCGGGGTCGCGCGCACGAATCAACAGGAGGTCTGGCTGTATGTTGGACTTATCGCGCTTTTTGATCCCCCGCGTGAGGATTCAGCAGAGACAATTCAGACCGCGCAATCAATGGGCGTCGACATCAAGATGGTGACCGGCGATCATACTGCCATAGCCAAACAAACTGCCTCAGAGGTCCATTTAGGCACAAACATCATAGATGCCACTTCTTTTGCCGATAAGTCTGACGAGGAGGCAGGGGAGATCATAGAAAGCGCGGATGGCTTTGCTCAAGTGTTCCCCGAGCACAAGTACCGCATCGTTGAACTGCTGCAGCAGAGAGGACACATCGTCGGGATGACTGGTGATGGGGTCAACGACGCTCCGGCGCTGAAAAAGGCAGATGCGGGCGTCGCTGTAGCGGGCGCTACCGACGCCGCGAAATCAGCGGCTGACATCGTATTGATGAGTCCAGGCCTGTCAGTAATCATTGACGCAATTAAAGAGAGCCGCAAGATCTTTCAGCGGATGACGAGTTATGCTCTCTATCGGATTGGTGAAACCATCCGCATCCTGACTTTCGTTACTCTTTCAATAATCGTCTTCAATTTTTACCCGGTAACAGCACTCATGATCGTCTTATTGGCCCTGCTCAACGATGGAACAATACTCACTATCGCATACGACCGAGCGCTATATTCGAAAACAGCTGTATCGTGGGATATGCGAACAGTACTAAGTGTGGCGACGTTATTTGGAGTGTTAGGCGTCACCGCTACGTTCGGCCTCTTGTATATCGTAGAGCGCTTTTTCTTTCTGAGCCCGGCGGTGGTTCAATCGATAATGTACCTAAAACTCTCCATAGCAGGCCAACTCATGATCTTTGTCGCTCGAACGCGCGGTCCATTCTGGTCGTTTCGTCCCGCGAATATACTGATAGGAGCTGTGATATGCGCGCAAACGGTCGCGACGCTTATCGTCGTCTATGGGGTGTTTGTCGCACCGATTGGATGGGCAAGCGCATTAGCGGTCTGGGGATATGCACTCTTAGCAGATTTCTTGTTCACGGATCTTGTAAAGGTCCAATTTTACAAGCTGTTAGACAGGAGAAGCAAACCGCCTGCGCAATATAAACAGCCGAAGGGAGTATATCACGAATGATCGACACGAGCTCGTTTCGGTCCGTGCGGACCATACATTTGGGCGGGAATCAAGCTCATGCTTAATAGCCACGGACATAAATTGTGGTGCACCTGCTCGAACGTTTCGAGGAAACCGGCATTTTGCTTGTCGCCAGCCTGGCTTTGCGAGTAGGAGACCAAGACCCTATAGATACTGCCATTCAGGCGACAGAAACGTGCGCGTTCGAAACACGTCAACAGCTTACAAGAAGAGCCAGTTCACACCATTCGATCAGGTTTCAAAACGGACGCTAGCCACCGCTGAAATGGGCTGCCCTCTACCGTTTTGTGGCATCAAAAGGCGCTTCGGGCCCATCTGGGAACTTGGGATTCAATACGCCTTTCTTTGACACGGATCTCGGCCACAGCGGTATAGGTCGCCTCCTCTCGGGTCCCTCCTCTTTTTTCGCTTCTATTTTAGCTTCCGTTTTTGCTTTCATGTCTCTTCCTCTTTTTTCAGTCGGGCTCGTGGCATTACGCAGGAGCGAAGCGAGGGCGGCGCACATACTCTAATGATAACCTATAGCCTAAAGCTGTGGACACGCGGAAACCTAAGCGTTATCTACCCTAAACATCATCTACCGAGCGATATTTCTTATGACTGCGATGAAGAGTCGGAGTTCGATCAGCCTGTGGGCCGCGGTTTCCTTAGGCATCGGAGCCATGGTCGGTGCCGGCATTTTTTCAATTTTCGGCGTAGCGGGTCAGATCGCTGGCAGTGCGTTATGGTTCTCTTTTGTAATCGCTGGGGCCGTGGCGCTGCTGATCGTATATTCCTACGCAAAGCTCGCGGCTCGATATCCTTCTGCCGGAGGGCCTACGGAGTTCTTAGTCAGGGGGTTTGGCGACAACGTTCTCAGCGGCGGGTTTAACGTGCTACTCTGGGTTTCCTACGTGTTCGCGCTGGCCCTTTATTCGAGGGCGTTTGGCGGTTATGCCGCAACTTTCTTACCGGGAAATGCAGCGAGTATCTGGGTTGGCATATTTGCCACGGGAATTATTGTCGTCTTTACCGCCATAAACTTCATAGGAGCACGAGCGGTCGGGCGGTCTGAACAGTATATCGTTGCGACCAAGATTGTTATCCTAGTTGGATTTATCGCCCTTGGCATTTTTTCGGTTCAACCAAGTCGTCTCGCTCTATCCCAATGGCCCCCCTTTGATAACATCCTCTCGTGCGCCGCAATCGTTTTCGTTGCGTACCAAGGCTTTAGCCTCATAACTAACGCCGCGGAAGACATGGAAAATCCAAAAAAGACGGTACCGAAGGCGCTTTTTATCAGCGTATCCATCGTTATCATCATTTACGTTGCCGTCGCTGTGACCGTGCTCGGAAACCTGCCGGTTTCACAAATAGTAAGCGCGAAAGATTACGCGCTCGCTGAAGCAGCACAACCATTCCTCGGGACAATCGGGTTTAAAATCATCGCCATTGCTGCCCTGCTGTCAACATCGTCAGGCATTAATGCGACGCTTTATGGAGGGGCCAATATCAGCTATGTTTTGGCGAAAGAGGGGCAATTGCCGGAGTTTTTTGAGCGAAAGATCTGGAGGAGGAGCAGAGAGGGCCTTCTTATAACAGCAGGCCTGACTATCATCTTTGCAAACCTCCTCAACTTAGAGGGCATCGCTGTGGTCGGCAGCGCCTCAATACTACTCATATACGTTGCGGTCAACGCAGCACATCTCAGACTTTTTCGAGAGACTAAGGCAAACCCGCTTATGTTGTGGCTTGCTATTCTCGTGTCTTTGGCATTCGTTTTCCTGCTCGTCGATTATGAGGCTCAGAGCTCTCCAAACGCCGTAGCTACCTTGGCCGGCGTCGTCATTTTTAGTTTTGTTGCTGAGTGGGCGTATAGAAGGAGATCGAAAAGAATCTTGCGGACGCGGACTTAGGGTCCCTAGCTACAAAAGACAACATATTGCTGCGATACACGATACGACGACCTACGTCAATAGAAGTGAACAAGGCCATCAATCTCTGCTATATCGACGCACTTAACACGGGCAACTTGGTCATCTTTGAGGAGGTGATCGTCACAGATTCTCGATCTCGCAAAGCGGACGCTCTGAAGAGTTTGAGCAGGCATGCCTGCTTTAGGTTGAAACCCTTGTGTCGGTTTGTTGTGCAACTTAAGAAACTCTGCAAGAGGTCGGTATCTCTCACCGCGAAATTTACGACGGCGAGACCTTTGGTCTTCGCCAACGCGCTCAAAGTCGACTTCCGGGCGCGATCAAAGGATAACCATTAAAACCTCGCTCGATCTTTCTTACGTGTGTCGAATGGGTCCAATATCCTTGCGAGGCATATCCTCGCTAGGCAAATCGTCTTATTTATCAGCGTTTGCAAGTGGTGCGTGCTAGGCACACTCGTTGGAGTCGCCGTCGGCTTAGCGGTAGCCGTCTTCTTAAAGGCGCTGGACTACAGCATTGCCCTGACCGGCCAGTTTCCCTACTACTTTCTCCTTCTTCCCCTGGCGCTCCTCGTCAGCGGCGCAATGACGAAGTACCTTGCCCCAGGCGATGAAGGGCACGGCACGGCGGTGATTATTGACGCCCTTCACAAACGATCCGGTAAAATAAAGCCGTCAACGGTATTGGTAAGGCTCGCTGCCACGCTCATCACTATCGCGTCAGGCGGCTCCGCAGGCAAGGAAGAGCCGGGCGCCCAGATAGGAGCGGGGCTCTCTTCACTATTTAGCGACCTCTTGAAGTTCGACGACCGTGACCGTCGGAAATTGGTCATCTGTGGGGTCAGCGCCGGATTTGCCTCCGTTTTTGGCACGCCCATAGGGGGCGCTATCTTCGGGGTCGAAGTCCTCTTTGTAGGAGGGCTGATGTACGACGTGCTCCTCCCCGCGTTTATCGCGGGAATCGTCAGCTATCAGGTGTCGGCTGCCCTCGGCGTTAGCTATTTCTACAGCCCACTCCAGTTCCTGCCCGTCTTCAGCGGGTTCTTCCTTGCGCAAGTGATCGTTGCCGGCATCTTCTTTGGGATCGTTGCGCTCCTTCTCATTGAGCTTTTCAATCTCTTCAAAAAGGCAGCAGAACGTCTGCCCATATGGGCGCCCGCCAAAGGCATCATTGGCGGGGCAGCGCTCATACTGTTGACTCTGGCATTCTCGACGCAGTACCTTGGGCTCGGATTGGCCACGACTCAGGCCACGCTGCAGGGGCAGCAGGCTGTCTGGTACGCCTTCCCCTTGAAGATCGTGTTTACGAGCATAACGTTGGGCTTTGGCGGAAGTGGCGGCATCATCACTCCTATCTTCTTTATCGGTTCCACAGCCGGCGCCCTTTTTGCTCAGGTATTTGGCTTGAACTCGGCGACGTTTGCGGCAATTGGTCTCGTAGCCGTTCTTGCAGGAGCCACCAACACCCCCATCGCCGCGAGTATCATATCAATTGAGCTCTTCGGGCCGGCAGTCGCGCCGTACGCCGCAGTAGCGTGCGTTGTGAGCTACGTGATGTCCGGCCACCGCAGCATCTATCCATCGCAGGTGCTTGCTACGGAGAAATCCCGGTCTATTCAGGTTCAGATCGGGAAGGAGGTTTCGAAGGGTGAGGCGACGGTGCAGGCCAGAGCGGGCAGCGTTACGGCAGCCGGCATAGCGGTCATTACTAAAATACGGGGCTTCGTTGCCAAACATTTTAGAGTGCGGCAGAGACGGCGATAGTGCTCAGTTTGCACACGACGCGAGCACAGTGGCAGCCGGAACAACTGTCGATGAGTTGATCACCGCGTTGCGTGATAAGAGCGCGGAGATTCGACGGAGCGCCACAGAGACGCTCAGAGAACTAGAAGACGCATGAGCGGTTGAACCCCTCACAACAAAGCGTTTGGGGTTCGAGCATACGCGAAACTGCGCCGCTCGTCCGACGACGACGCGCACGCATCACGTTGCGTTTTCAAGTGCCAGCTCACAGACGCTAAGTAAACCGCATACTCCCTCCAGACAACACGCTTCGGAGGGCTTGAGGCTGTGTCGCAGCTAAATCAACGTGTTATGCTTTTTTTACGACGCGCTCTATTTATGCCATTATAGCTTATGACCGCGTATGCTCAAGGAGTCTCTACTTACGGTCGAAAACGAGCTCTTGAAAGCTAAGAACGGAAGGCTACAGCTGAAGCATTCGGAAGCGTTTACCCGCGTGCGCGCCGAAGTTGAACGCCTGAATAAGGAGAACAACAAATTAAAGACAGAGAACAAAGATTTGGAGCGCAAATACCTCCGGATATTAAAGCAACTTGAGGAACACACTAAGAGAGATGCCAGCGCTTAAGCACGTCTTCGTGGGACGAAGGACGTCCCACGCCATTAGCTTTGAATCTGCAATAAACGCGCAGCAGGACGGCTTTTGCCCTGCAAACAGGTACTCGAGAGGGTATATATCCTGGCTCAAGGCGCCAAAAGCGTGCGGCGCAGAGACCGCACAAAGACACGCACACGTGTGGACAATAGAAACGAAAAAAATCCGTGCAGACTGCCTTGTAGGTAGATATATGGGGGGCGGTGCAAATAACAGGCACCAAAGCAAACTCCCCAGCCAAGGAGACTGTGGTAGGATTGACGGAGGATAAAAGAGGAAACCCGCATGACCTTTATAGACATAGAGATTCTGGATTTTGATGCAAACGGCATAGAGCGGATTGCCGACGACGAGAGTAGAGTACACGTGCCTTATATTCTCTCTAATGAGCCACCCGAACTATGGAGGCGATGCTTCTTGTCGAAAACCGCTGATGGAGAAGCACGGATTATTGGTGGTAGAGTCATATATCTATGCAGGAAGGACAAAACAGCAATAAACAGGAATGGGGAATGCTGGAATACTGTGGCGAAGTATGCCGAGTATGCAAACCGACGTTACCGTGAGATTTATGCGAAGCGACGCAAGGGCGAGTCTAGAGAAGCAGAAGCGCGATGGCAAGCGGATCCAGCCGCTAGAGAATTTGAGGAATGGAAGCGAAATCTAAAGCGGTGACGACTGAGATTGAGTTTCAAATTGTTAGCTATTGTATCTTTGCGTTAACATTGGCTTTGACGGCTTTCAACGGTAATTAGACCATTTATTTTTCGATTTGCTTTGACTTACG
>Ga0247848_100052_pt1 | contig 16741 bp, 18 predicted proteins | sample PFST50metaG_FD_186003 | JGI IMG/M metagenome (GOLD analysis project Ga0247848, IMG submission 186003) | Peat soil microbial communities from Stordalen Mire, Sweden - P.F.S.T50 | ecosystem: Environmental > Terrestrial > Soil > Wetlands > Peat | place: Sweden: Norrbotten County, Stordalen Mire...
ATCGGCGCCCCGCCGGGCTACGTCGGCTACGAGGAAGGCGGCGCGTTGACCGAGGCGATTCGCCGACGGCCCTATTCCGTCATCCTTCTCGACGAAATCGAAAAGGCCCATCGCGACGTTTTTAACGTCCTGTTGCAGGTGTTGGATGATGGGCGGTTGAGCGATAATCGGGGTCACACGGTCGACTTCACCAACACGATCATCGTGATGACCAGCAACGTCGGCAGCCAGGTGATCCAGGAGATCGCCAAGGAGGGCGGCACCGAGGAGGAGATGCGCGACGCCGTGATGGAGACGCTGCAAACCCGTTTGCTGCCCGAGTTCCTCAACCGGGTCGACGAGATCATGATCTTCCACCCCTTGCAAAAGGAGCAGATTCGCAAGATCGTCGAGCTTCAGGTCGCGCGGTTGCGGAAGCAGCTAACCGACAAGGGGATCGAATTGGACGTGACCGAGACCGCCTTGGACGAAATCGCGTCGGAAGGTTACGATCCGACCTATGGCGCCCGGCCTTTGAAGCGGGTGATCCAACAGCGGATCCAGAACCCGTTGGCCGTCGAGCTTCTCAAGCGGGAATTCGAGGAGGGCAGCCGCGTGAAGATCGACTATCTCGGTGGCGATTTTACGTTCAAGCGGAGCAATTAACACGTCACCGGTCAGATTCTTCGTGGGATTCGGAGTTGCCAGGCAGTCGCGGGGACTGTACTTGCGCTCGTGCCGATATTCGCGGTCGTCTATGGGTACCGAATGTACATTGAGGAGAAGCTCTTGATTGCGGTACTCCGCTAAGCCTACATGTCATACTCGCACAGGACGAAACGGCTTATCCCCTACGTGTTTTGAAGAAGTCTTGGCAATGAATTACTTGTGAGAGCTCCTTCCTTCAGTATCGCAGGTAGCCATCATATCCATGCTCAGGTAATGGATGCCAAGAGTAGCCACGTAGGTTGTGAAGTCGGAGCCTGTATTAGGCTCCGGCCGCTGTGCGCAATACGTGCACGTAAGCGTGAAACAACACACCGTGCAGTTGCAGTTTCCGCGTTCCCGCATCACTTCGCAATTCAAACAGCACGGGCTGACTCAAAACTCCCACGAACAGCTCGCCTGAATACAACGCTCAGCAGCACGCCTGAAACGATCAGCACTATCGAGTTTATGGTGATGATCGTTACTTCGAATGCTATAAGGTCATAGTGCAACAAAGAAAGAGCTGTAAAAAACAGAACCGCCGCGACAAAACCCGCGATGAAAATCCATCGCAGTGCACGCTCTAGCTTCCCTCCAGCAAACACAGCAGCAACAAAGAGGAAAGCTCCACTCATCATAGAGTATCCGAGAGTTTCTAAAGCAATGAAAAACCCGTGAGGATTATACTGGGTGAACAATGTGAGACCGGCTGTCTCCCCGGTTAAAATGCTCGGTATGACGACAGTAAACTGTATGAAGTAGTCAATGAGGATGATGGTCGCATAAATCACGGCGAACGATAGGGCGATGTGACTGAATATTTTCCTGTCGCTAGGGGCGTAGGAATGGATACAGACCACCAGTACAATGAATATCAGCGCTAGCAAAATTCCCGGATACAGCCATAGATAATCATTGGGAATGAATGCGGCTACGTTAGTATATGGATAAAGTACTATGTTTGCCGCCGGGGCGAAGGGCCCTGATCTCGGAGGGGTCAAGAAACCAGCCAGGAAAAACGCCGCCGCAAATACTGCCGTCAGGACCGCTGACCAAAATCCGAGCCTGCTTACGACAGCGCTCACCTTCAACGGAGAAGCCGTCGACGAAGTCTGATTCGTGCGTATCCCCCCTTTATGCAAAAACAGATGTGTAAGATGCGGCCAATGAAGTTTAAGAGTTGTTATCTGTCACTTTATGCCTGAAAGATGGTAGGTGGGCCGGATTCTTAGAAGTTAAGATTTACCCAAGGAGCCTTTTTAACCCTGGAGCTTCCGTCGTTTTTAGGCCCCACGGTTCTTAGCCTGGTTAGGATAGTTTATTGTCTGTCACGACCCATACGTTCCTCAATATTCCAGGGCCATACGTTCCCTCTCCTTACGTTCCAGGTTCACACGCGCCTGGTCCCTACGTTCCTTTATTGTTGCCGGTCCATATGTAGCCAGCTTCCTCAGCGGTCGCTTTTTGATCGTCAGACGTTGGCCTTCAGCTTGACTTTTTGCTCGGTGGACTGCATAGCAACCACCCACAGTGATCAGCTGCGCGTCACAAAGAGAATTTGCCTTGCGGTTGCGCACGCGACCGTGACCCTTCTGCGCAGATTAAGCACGAAATAAGGGGACGATGTCGGGTTGCGTGCGAGGAACTCAGGATTACGCTATTGCCCCATCGCGCCCAAGTGCTCCTGTATTTCCTGCTGCATCTGGTTGCGCGTGTTTGCACTCATCCCGTAACCCATGTACGGCTAGCCCGTGCTGTCAACGGTCGTGATGTTCCACGTGCCAGTAGAATTAAAAAATATTATTTCTCCAGTTCCCCCAATATCTTCATGGCCTTGGTGAAGGGAGGCATTCCCGATGTCAGTAAAACCACTCTCAGGACATCCACTATCTCTTCCTTGGTGATTCCCAGCTCCTTCATGCCGCTCACCATCTGCTTCTTGGCGGCCCGGTCGTCCGAGGCGGCAGCAGTGATGGCTATGGCAACCAGCTTCTGGGTCTTATAGTCCAGGACCTTACCAGTATAAGCTGCCTCATTCAAAGATACAATGGCTTTATAGAGGTCGGGATATTCGTTCTTGGCCCTTGCCATTCCCTCGCCGAAAAAGACTTCATCCTTCATAACATCTCACTCGATATTCCTTGTCGTGCTTGGAGTTATAGATTTTGTCATTCTCTGACCAAGACCAGATCAGGATTCTGAGCAGTGGATCTCGCCGCGCTCTTTCTACGCTTGCTAATAGTTCTTCTAGTGGCACCGTGTGGACGTACGCAACGAAGAGGTTGTAGAGAGCTTGTTTCTTGTCACCTGTATAGGTCGGGGAATATATTGCTTGCACAAAGACAGCCTTGGCGCTGACCGGGATAACTCAACTTCAAGAACACGTTGAAAGTGAAAAGAAAGGAAGAAGCGAAAATAAGCTCACCGTGGAGACTCGATCCGAAAAAAGCTAGAAAAAAATTCGCCCCGCTCAAAAAAACCGCTGGTTAATAAAAAACTGATGGAAAAACAACATCCTCGTCAAATAACAGGGTCAGAAACCCCGAACAACAATGCGATCGATCCATCCGTCAAGAAAAAACTCGATTAAAACAAGTGAGGCTACTCGACTTGCCCTAAGGTTGTTACATCCTCAGGAACTACGACGACCTCGGCAACCGCACAGTTGCGCTTTATCTCCTTGATTTCAACCTTAACTGAATCGTTGATCTTTGTGTTTGGAACAAAAACCACAAGCCCGCTAATGCGCGCAATGCCGTCTCCTTGTCTAGCAGTATCTTCAATCTTTACGTCGTATTGTGTGCCGACGTTCACTGGAGAGTCATTAGACGATCCGCTTCCGTAACTTCCAAAACTACTGCCAAAACTGCTGTTATTCGATTTGTACACGTTTCACCTCCTTTTCTTACTGTATAACCATATGTTTGGACGTTATATAGTCTTATGCTACGTTGCTAAACAGCCCAATTTCGCCTAAGTAAGCTAGGATTATGAAAAAAGGAGAGGTAGATACGTAACCGTTCAAACGGCATTCATCTCAATTTGTTAGCGTGCAACGCGCGCCAAATATTTCAAACAAATCGATGTGCGTCCATCTCTGCAAATAGCTTCTTGCAATTATCAACACAATTAAGCAAGATAGCGCCTATGTAAGTGGCATGCCACTACCCCCTACATTGGAGAGTGAGAAATTCAGACTGAAAGAGGCCACTTTGCTCACATTTGAGCGAGGGTTGCTTGCCGATTTAGAGAATCTCACCTTTATAAGGTACAAGGCTTGGGAACATCCAACACCTAATAGTAAGAAGGCGATACCAACTGATCGCCTGAGGCATTTTCCTGTAGAGGGCAGCTTTACGTTGAAATTTGTTCGCAAATCTGCTGACGAGACGCTCTCGCAACAACGTCGAGACGCATTAGCACAATTTATCGTTGAAGGGCGGCTTACAAATCCATTCCAAGAAAAGCGGGCAGTTTTGGAGGTCGTTACAATCGGTGAGCGAACGTATTCTCAGTTACGTCGCATCATGGTAGATGACAGACCACTCAAGTTTGAGGCCCAAAAATGTAGGATGCAAAATGCCGCTAGAATCTTCATCCGTTGATTAGGAGCGCACATACTGAACACCTCTACTCTCAAGCTCGCGCAGATACAATCGGTGCCTTTAAGCGCTCTGATTCAGGGAGTATCATTCAGCGTAGAAGGCTTACGCTTTTAAGCTCCTCAACGATTCGATCGACCGCATTAGCCGCATCTTCGAGCTTTCGGCCGCCGGTTATAACCAGTTTGCCGGAACCAAACAAAAGAATCACCACTTTAGGATCCGATAACCGGTAGACGAGGCGGGGAAACTGCTCGGGCTCCATTCACTTTCATTTCCCTTCCGCCACATCCCTTATCCCTCTTTCCCCCATACCATTTTTTATGGACCCGATCATTGAGCAGATACGGCAGGAGCTGGAAGCACGGGCTGATCCTGAAATTCAGACAAGCTCAAAGAAATTCTTCAAGGAAGAGATTCGGTGTTACGGCATGAAGACCGCCGCCGTGATTGTAATGGCAAAGAAATACTGGAAGGAGGTTAAGAACCGCCCAAAGCCGGAGATCTTTGCTCTCTGCGAGGAACTCTACCGGTCGGGATACATGGAGGAGTCTTTCATCGTTTCTCAATGGACTCACGCCCTTTCTGGCCGGTATGAGCGCGATGATCTTGCCGTCTTCCAGCGCTGGATCGATACGTACATCACCAACTGGGCGTCGTGCGACGGGCTCTGCAATCATACAATGGGTGACTTCATCGAACAATACCCAGAATGTACCGATGAACTGAAACGCTGGACTCAGTCGAAAAACCGGTGGATGCGCCGGGCATCAGCCGTTTCTCTCATTGTCCCCGCAAAACACGGGAGGTTCTTAAAAGAGTCCATTGAAATTGCCGACCTGCTGCTAACCGATACAGACGATATGGTGCAGAAAGGGTACGGATGGTTACTGAAGGAGGCAAGCCGGAAGCACACTGACGAGGTCTTTGCCTATGTTATGAAAAACAAGAGGCGAATGCCCCGAACGGCGCTGCGGTACGCGATTGAGCTGATGCCAAAGGAACTGAAGGCAGAAGCCATGAAGAAGAACTGGTAATTCCAGTTTTTTTTAGCTGCAGAACATAATTTATGAGAACTTCCTTGAGCTGGAATAGGGAATTATCTGACTAAGTAAACGGAACGTTCGTTAACTCCATTTTTTTGGTTATCATTAAGCAGCGGGCGCGCGACCATGCAATTGGGGGGCTTTTTTTGGTCTAACGTTATTTCGAGGTGCTTTTTAACCCGATTTAAATTCTATTTCTGTCCCGTATCGTAAGTACACATCGCACCTGATCAGGCAACGAATGTTTGTAAAACCGCTAATCGACGCCCCCACCCTTGATGTACGTGCCTTGTAATCAGTTAGGCCTTACTATAGCGGGCGGTGGGCAAAAGGAAAAAAGAAGGAACTGGAGCGCCCAGCTTCTGTTAAGTCAGAGCACCCGCGACGCGACCGGAATCTTCAAAACCAGATAAGCCGCCGCAAAACAGAGCGGAACTGTGATCGCCGCCGCCAAACCGAACTTGAGCAGGTGCTCGAGAGAGAGTCCCATTAGCGCTACGACAACGAATACGATGATCGGGGCTTGGATGACATAGACAGAGTACGAGTGTCGCTGCAGGAATCGGGTGAAGCTGCCCGACCAGTTGAACCGGTCACGGAAGAGTGTGATAAGCCCGAGGGACATTCCCACGGCAACGGTCGAATCCCACACCGCATAGACTGCAGATTGCCAGGACCCATAGCCGGCGACATTTGTGGCGCCTCCGCTGATCGCAATGGGAAAGACAATGATCGTCGCGACCAGCACCATGGCGAATCCCGCCCTCCCCATCGACTTCGGAACGTTCCGTAGCCAATTGTGACGAACAGCAACGATACCGATGATGAAGAAACTGACATACTGAGGGAGGTACGACAGGGTCGGAAAGCCGTCTACAAACTCGCCTATCGGTATGACGATGCGGATCAAGTAACTGGTCAAGGCCAGGATAAGGATGAACGCGGCTATGGCCCGATAGCGGGGGGGCTCGTTGCTGCTCTCCTGCCGTGGCATTCGGTTTCTTCTTGCAACCCACCAGATCGCGAAACCGATGTCGAAGACGAGCAGCATCGCTACAAACCACATGGGTCCAAAACCGACGAGCTGGGGGTAAGCTTGCCAGGACAGAGGCGTGGTGATGCCGCTCACGGATGCCGGCATCGCGTACGAGCCGATGACTGCGATCGGGTTAAGCACGAAGAAGACTATAAGCAGCGGGATGCCCAGGCGGATCAGCCGGTCCTTGACGAAACGTCTCGCCCCCTTGTGGTCGAGCGATCCCGGCGAGAAATACGCAGAAATCAGGAACAAGAGGCCCATGAAGTAGGCCTGGTTGATAGCTATAAAAATGACCAGCACGGCGAGCGCCAGTTGGTCGATCGGGGTCGGCTCCACGTAATAGAAGGCCCCCGCCCCAGTGTAAACGATTGCCAGGTGATGCAGCACCACCAGCGTGATAAGAAAGGTCCGCAGGTTGTCGGCGAAATAGAGGCGATCGGACAATTTTCTAGGCGGAGGGGGAGTCCCTCGTTCTTCCTCAACGACTCCCTTCGCGTCGTCAGCAGGTGCTTGTCCTGACGCCATCGCTCAATCCTCTTTTAGGGGGAGCCCTCCGAACTCACGTACTAGGTTCAAGGAGGTTTAAACGTGTTGATTTGCGTTCACGTCGGTTCATACGCCCAACCGAATTCACGGGCCTGGTGTATCTGTACTTGTATCCTTTTGACAATCGTCGCAACTGCTGGCTGCGCTCAAAAAAGAAACAAGGAGTGAAGCGCTACGGAGACGATAGTTCGCTCGCCCTCTTGGCAGCTTTCCAGGCTGCTCGGACCCTTCTAAAAATCCTGTGCAGCGTCACGAAGCACAGGCCAAGAAGCACGATAGCGACTGCAGCCCCCCCAACAGGCCCTAGCACCGCAAACATAGCGGCAATGATAAGCAGGGCTACCACAAGCAGCCAGAAGCCTACGAACAAGAATAGCCCTAGAAATAGCCCCTGGACAAAAGACTCCCTTATTTTATCACCCTGGCCTCAGATGCCACCGCTCCGACGCTACGACGTGCCGCTTGTATTCTCATCCAGCGCACACGTGACGATCACCGCACCGTGTTGAGCCTACGTTTGGTGCTGTGCGTACCCCCCAACATAGGCCGTTTGCACGCGCTGAGTCGTAGGTGTGGGCCCGCGGCGGCTTCTTATGCCGCTCTAAGCAAGCATGCCATGTCAGCCTCGTCCTTATGGTCGTCCAAGCAGGCAAGTGCTAGCCGGACTATATCATCGTCGGAGAGGTCCTGCTTCTTGGCCGCCTCTATCTTGCGCTTGAGCAGAGTGAGCCACTCCCTCGTATCCTTCGAGATGGTTATGGTCGTTTTATCGTGCGTGTTTGTCATTTGTCATTCTTCCTGTGCTGCTTTGGCTATTAACGCTAGTACTTGTGATACTGTCTATTTGTATTTAGTTGCAGGTTGTCTAAACGGCCTGCTCCAAAAAAAATGCGGAAGTTCGCTGAGGGTGGGCGACATAATCGCGTTACGAGTCAAATCGTGCTTATATGCTGACTCACGGTGTTGGCGAGTCGAATGGAGCGCCTATCGAATCGGCTGCCTGACCACGTACATGGCGCGCGCGAAGCACCGGGCCGTTACGACCTTTAAGACGTAACTACTAGGCTACCAACGATGGGTGGTGCCCATGAATTTTCAGGATAAGCAACAGTACCAAGAGATTTGTCCCTTGAAACTCGCGACAGACATCAGCTGTACTTTCCGGACTCATAAGCTCGTTTGCCGGTGGCAGTGCGACGACCAAAAGTGAGATAATCTAAGCCCACCGCTTTAGCGCAAGAGTACGTCAGAGAGAGCGCCTTAGGAGTCTTGAACGTGCACACGTTAGAATTGCGCAACGTGAACTCTGGATACGACAAAAAAACCGTCTTGCACGACGTAAATCTCACGATACACGAGCCGTCGATATACGTAGTGTTAGGTCCAAACGGCGCCGGGAAAACGACACTGTTTAGGACGATCGCCGGCATTTTAGAGCCATATTCGGGCGAAGTCGTGTTTGACGGCGAAAACGTGACCTCGTCCCGGGACGTTAGAAAGCGGATAAACTACCTCTCGCACTACAACGCGATTCCGGAGGAGATGACGGTATACAACGCTCTCACATTTTACGCCAACGTGCAGGGAGGAAGCGCTGAGGAGGTTCTCGCGCTGCTACACCTTCAGGAACTCAGGGATACAAAAGTCTCTGACCTCTCGCAGGGACAGAAGAAGAGAGTCTCAGTTGCGAAGGTGTTCCTTAGGGAGCGCGACCTCTACTTGATGGACGAGCCCACCTCAAACCTGGACCCCGGCTACTCGAAGGAGATCAGAGATATCCTCATTAAGCTGAGCAAGGATAAGATTGTCCTGTACTCCACGCACAACCTCTACGAAGCGAGCGATATCGGCACGAACCTCATCTTGATTAAGGATGGAACCATTGCGCTCGCCGACAAGATCGCAAACATCAAACTGAGAGAATACAGGGTGGGAATTAGGACCTCAACGGACATTTCAAAAATCGTGGACGCGAAGCGGGTAGAGCAGGGCTACTACGTCCTCAGCGTTTCGAACCCCGAAGAGGCAGGACGGATCCTAACGAAGCTAATCGAAAACGGGGTACTGGTGACGGAGATGCGGCAGCTCGAAAACCCGTTGCAAGAGCTGTTTGAAACGGCGTAACCGGTGAACGCGTGAAGAACAACGTTTTGCGCCAATTGGGACGCGATCCTGGAATAATCATCGTTACGAGAGGATTCGCTCTGAGTAAATCGTACATCGTGTTTGCGACATTCTTCGCGGCAATGGCTATCCTCACGGCAAATTTTGGCAACGCATTCCTAGGAGGGGTGCCCGGGAATAGCGGCATCGACGTCGGGACGTCACTCTCGCTTCTCTCCGTCGCGCTGACCGCTATCGCCGCTGTGACGCTTACGACGTCCGTCATTTTGCTCTACGTCTACGACAAGAATAACGGCGTGCTCGAGTATTTCCTCTCGCTCGGGATGAATCAAGGAGACATCTACAAGCGCTACCTGAAAGCGGGGGTCATTCTCGTGTCACTCCTTATGATAGCGGTGGCCGTTGCAAACGTTGCTGTGGGATTGATTCTGAGAGGAGACCTCACCGTCCCTCTCGAGGCATCGGCCCTTGCCGCCGCTTTGTCCCTCTCCCTCGTATCTTTCGATACGATGGCTATGATGACGTTCAGCTCATTGCAAAAGCCGAGAGCGGGGGCAAATCAGCCGTTAGGCCTCGCCTTGGGGGGGTTGCTGGTGGTGCCCGCGTACTTAACCCCGTGGACTCTACCTTTTGTCGCAGTAGTCGTGGTAGATCTCGCTGAAGCCGTCGTCATCGCCGCTCTGGCGATCGCGCTGTTTGTCTTTTCAAGTAAACTCATCAGCAGGGAGAAGCTTCTTCCATAGTGGAATCGACTTGAAGCATCACAAGCATCCCTTGCCTGAAGACGTATATGATCCATATATGAAGTGTTGCAAAAAAGTAGTGTTCACGAGGTGAGGCCACATCCCCATCTTAAGTATATTTCATGTAGAATGCTCGAAGATGAGCTCACCTTCGCTATAAATGCAATTGATCAAACTATTTATTCCAAATCCACCTATCTACTTGAGATTGAAGAAGTATCACTTATCCAATAGGTTGATGATGTCTCCTTCTATTTCAACGGGTTTTGTTGTTGGCGAATACCGCTTAAAAGGCACACCTTCTTTGGAAACCAAGAATTTTGTAAAATTCCACTTTATGTTGCTTCCAAGAATACCCCCGGGTAACTCTTTTTTCAGATAAACAAAGAGAGGATGGGTATCTTTACCGTTAACGTTTATTTTCTCGGAGATGAGGAATGTTACGCCAAAATTTATCAGGCACGCTTTGACCATGGTCTCATTTGTCTCTGGCTCCTGTTTAAACTGGTCAGAAGGAAAGCCAATCACCACAAGTCCCTTGTCTTTGTAAGTCTGGTGAAGTTCCTCGAGTTCTTTAAACTGACCCGCCAGACCGCATTTGGTCGCTGTGTTAACAATGAGAACAACCTTTCCACGAAATTCGGACATACTAACAGTTGATCCGAACGAATCGCGAAACGTGATGTCATAAAATGCCATATTTTTAAAAACACCTATCCGCGCTTATCTTGACACTCTCTAAATAATAGGGGTCGTTCTCGTCGCGCGGTACGAGAGTTACCTCATCATCCCAGGCGTCTTTTATCACGTAGGATTTAGCGACCGCATCGCAAAAATAGGTATGTCCATTTAGCGCCCCCCGGAGCGTATTATACTTAGCGACCACGTAACTCGTATTTTTATCAATAAGCGCGGTTTCGGGCGCGCCGTTAACCTCTATTGTCGATATGATTATTCCCTTAACGCCATCACGCGCTATCTGTGTTTGACTTGGACGGCAGCATGCCATTTTTAACCCTCTATGCCCTCGATGTTTATATCACTCTTAACAATTCCTATGACGGATAGTCCTGCCGCAATCATGCCTTGCGACTTTTCTTTGAGTTGGAACAGGCAATGTCAAAGCGTTAAGGGGGGGCTCCGTTTCTGCATACCCCTTTTTTCGCCCTTAAATAACTTTTTTGAATCACGAAAGTATGGCCTCTGAATAACACGGGATGCGGACTGAAGGACTTCTCACAGTTCCTTAAAAAAACACCATATCTAGTCTCCTTTAGATAATAAAGTCCCTTGCGGATCACTGAACGCGGCGTGGCGCGTTTTTGCCTTGGCTTAGAATCTGAACCAGTCGTGGGGGGAAACATCTTTCCGATAGAGGTTGACGGTCATCCGCTGACAAGGAGCGCACATACTGAACGCCCCCACTCTCACGCTCGGCGCAGATACAATCGGTGCCTTTGAGCGTCCTGATTCAGGGATTATCGTTCAGCGTATAAGGCTTAAGCTGTTAAGCTCCTCAACGATTCGATCGACCGCATTGACCATATCTTCGGGTTTTTTCCCTCCGGTTATAACCAGTTTGCCGGAACCAAACAAAAGAATCACCACTTTAGGTTCTGATAACCGGTAGACGAGGCCGGGAAACTGTTCGGGCTCGTACTCAATGTTCTCAAGCCCGAGACCGGTGGCAATCGCATTTAAATTCAAAACTGAGTGAAGATCTGCTGACGCGACGATGTTGCTCACCTTGATCTCCGGCGTTCCCTTCACGTCGATTCCGATATTTCGTAGACTTTGAAATAGATTTTCAAGGCCTTTATGAACCTCATCTATGCTCTTTGCACCCGTACAGACAATTTTTCCCGATCGGAAAATTAACGCGGTGGTCTTCGGGTCCTTGGTCCGATAAACGAGGCCCGGAAACCGTTCGGGGTCATAATCTGCACCCTCTAACGCAAGCGTGGCTTGCTTGAGGTTTATCTCTATTCCAATGCCGGTTGAGGCTACCACATTTTCAATTTTAATAGTGTCCCGCGGTTCAACCATACGCTTCCCCTGTTGGTTTATAAAGGCTTAAGCTAGAGAGCATGGAGAGCAAAAAGGACGGAGATCAACGGACGGGTCTGGGTCAGGCGTTATTTCCCAATAGATCTATTTTGGGAATTATCAGACTAGCGGATAACGCCCGGCTCGACGCTTGCTCCTGAGGAAATGCGCGTGCGTGCTTACGTCGCTATCTCCTCATTGAAAAAGGAACGGCATCAATCACGATGCTGTCGCGGATATTGGCGGGAGATGCACAAACCCGCCCGTATCGTTGAGGACACGGAGAACGATGCAAGGCACCCACGCGCGACGCGCTTAAATGGTACATATTATTCTCTCGTGCACTGCTCCATCACGCGGAGGTCCTGGAGCATTGCCGGCATTAGCTCTTTAATGTCGCTCAGGTCGGCGCGTATGTGCCTCATATCGGCGGCGAATTCTTCTTGTATTTCCATAGTCATCTTTTCGTCTCAGTCTCAGCGAAACGAGTCCATTTATTGCCTTTAATAGGTCGGCCTGGCACGTCCTCGCGTCGCTTCTTGATGTTCTTTTTAGATTTAGCTTTCATTTTCTTATCAATCGCCAGGGCACCCACAGCTCAAGCGTTAACTGTCTGGCCCGTAGTGTGAGCAGGGAACCCTGCTTACGTCGTTCTTCTTTCATGATTCATTTCTTACGCCTGCGGTACGCCTTCTCGCGGCACGCGTTTGAACAATAAAGATTGCTAGTCAGCGCTTCTACCAAGTAGGTGCGGCGCTCCTTTTGTCATGGTACGGCACCTTTGGCATGCATTTACCGCACTCAATGCACGCGTTATGTTCGCGGCGGTGGCACTTCGTGCAATGCTTCACTAAACCTTGTCACCATGTACCGGACATACGCCAAAACTCGCAGGCGCAGATAAGGCTCTCGCGGCTGTCAAACCACAACAGACAACTTAGCTGCTACTAATTCGGCTATAAAGATTTAAGGCTTTACTCGCAGTTTGCCAGGTGCGTGCCAAAGTTGAGAGTTGCAACAACGCCGTCCTGTTGACGTTCTTGTGGTCAGGCACCTGCTGTAATCTTCTCGTGTTGGCTCATTACAGCGATGAGTACCTCTTTTTTTAGCCGCATGCGGCAGAGAGATTGCCGCTTTGTCTACTGATTTCCTTGCACCACCCCTCTGAGAAAGACCACGTTCAAAATAGCAACCGTTATTGCCGGTAAGTCCCTTTTCGGCAACGCGCATGAAGAAAATCTCCGACTACCGTGAAAAAGAGCAGGTCGATCGGGTGCTAGAATATCGAAAAAACCTGTACCGCTAGCTATGATGCTTAGCGGTTAGCGGGTATGTGTTGCGGCTATCTCTTGGTTAATCACGGATTCTCCTGCCTCTCTTTGGGCCGCCCTCGCGTGAGCGATTCATACAAATTATCGAGGTATGCCTTTCGTTCTTTGATCGTCGGCTGCAATTGTTCAATAAACGCGATTCCACCCAGGCGCGTTATTTCGCGCTCCGTCTCGTTAACTTCTTGATCTAACTGCGCGAGTAAGTCAACTGCGCCATCCCTCAGGGCGGCCGCGTCGTTAAACATCGTTGCCGCGTTTCGTACGACGTCTTCCGCCTCGGTCGTAATTAGCGCCTCATAACGGTTCATCCACCAACCGACATTGTCCTTATATCTGGCCTTATCGGGGGTATTATCTCGGCGTAACGCTTTTGTAATCTTCGTTGCTGCTTTATCCAAGTTAATAGCCATTGTTAGACCCTCGGTTTTGCATATATCAGTAATGATACAACGGCAGCTCTATATTCACGATATGCCCCTGTTTTTTTGGCGCGGACTATCCGTCACGCGATCATTGAAGTAGGGCTATCAACGCCCCGACGGCTGGCGGCTAACTTCCGTTCAAATTGTGGGAAAGGTGTAACTCAAGAGGACAAGTTCTGTTCCGAATGCGGGAACTCACTTGTATTAGAAACGTTAGCATCTGAAATCCCCGGGCCATAAGACATATTTTTCTTGATATTCTGATCTTGCCTTTGGGTAACCTTTTACGTCGTACCTATCGTTAGCACTTCCAGCATACAGAAATAGAACTCTTCCAAATCAAGGATATAATTGTCGGAGTTGGGATCAAAGTGTGTTCGCCACTGCTTAAGATCTTCTTCTGATAAATATGGAGTTCCTATTTTAGCGTGCCATTCTGCATTACCTGCAATATAGCGTTTTGCTTCTGGAATGAGAGGTGAGAGTTTTTGTATGGCATGGCTTTTAGTAGATACATCTTTTAGGCCTGCCTGTAAAAAAAGCCCATGCAATTTTCGCCCGGTAAAGTTATCAAATGGAGGTTCTAGGGGATTTTCTTTAAGAGCCTGGGCCGCTGCTGTTAAGATTTTTAAAGACAACTGAGGCTCGATGGGATGGACAATAAAAAGGCCACCATCAAAATCCTTACCGGCAATTCTTCCACCGTTCTTAGTCACTCTTTTCATTTCTTCGATAATCTTAAAATAATCTGTGACATAAGCAAAACAGTTGCTGAAAAAGACTAAATCAAAGGTATCATTGTCAAAGGAGGCATCGTGGAAATCATCTTTTCGAAACTCAATGATGTTACTAAGGGGATCTTTTTCCAGTTTTTCCACAGCGTAATTTATTAAATCTGGTGAGAAATCAAGCCCAACAACTCGCCCATTGGGCTTCACCTTCTCTGCTAGTAGGTGTGTCCATAAGCCTGGTCCACATCCTAAATCCAGTACTACATCTCCTGGTTTAAGATTTAACTCATCAACCGTGTTACGCCGTTCCTGCAATTTTGTAGTATGATGGTCGAGAAGCCATTCTACATTGGTTAACGCCAAGCCGTTTTCACCCTTAAAATGTTGATTCGTTTCTAACATAAAATATCCTCCTTATTTTTTAAATGCCTCCTTATTATTTAGATGTGGAATCTATAAAAGCACTTCATCGGATGAAGCTGTATATTTGGTTGTTAATAGCGCTCGTTTAACAATAAGAGGCAACTGTTGATAAAACAGGAGAGGTAAGTCAGGCCAAACAAAATGCTCCAAATGATGACAGTGGCAAGTATTGTAGAGTGGTTCCTTTGGCAAAATTTCATAAAAAAATCCGAGCTAAGCCAGATGATGTACGTGAAACCGGCGAGAGGGATGCGCTTTTGCCTGGACCCGAAGACTACGATCTGATTATTGTCGGAGCCGGGCCTTCCGGGCTTTTTTGCGCCATAAACTCCATGCAGAATGATAAAAAAATAGTGATTATAGAAAGAAAGAATTCCCCGGGGCATAAGCTCCTGATATCAGGTTTTGGCCGCTGCAATATAACTCACGATGGAGATACTCAGGACTTTCTTGACCACTATGGAAATCATGGCAGGTTCCTGCGCCCGGCTCTTCTCGGCTTCACGAACCGCGATCTCATTTCCTTCTTCAAAGACCGGGGGCTGGGCATGGTCCAAGAAAGGGGGGGTAAGATATTCCCAGATACTATGCAGGCAAGAGATGTGCTGGATATCTTGACCCTGCAATGCCAGGAATTGGGGGTAGTTATCAAGTGCAGCCAGGCTGTCACGTCCATAACCAGGAGGGGGGATGGTTTTTTTGTGGGCTGTGTTGGTGGCAGCTATCACTCCAAGCTGTTGGCGATAGCCACAGGGGGATGCTCCTATCCAGCCACGGGATCGAGCGGAGACGGCTACAGGTTTGCCGGCATTCTTGGCCACAGCATATCTGAGATCGGTCCGGCTCTAACCCCAATTTTCATAAAGGAATATCCTTTCTCTGAGCTGGCTGGTCTCTCGTTTTCGGATATGAAGATCTCGCTCTATCGCCATGCAAAAATCAAAGAATATCGGGGCGATATTCTTTTCACCCATGATGGACTCTCGGGCCCAGGAATCTTGGACCTATCCAGATATATCAGAGCAGAAGACGTAATTAAGCTCTCTTTTGTGCCGGAGGACAGACGAGAGGCACTGGAGGAATGGCTCGTGGAAAGGGCACGGCGTAATGGTGGAAGGAGCTTACGGTCTGTGTTGGCAAGTCTGCCTAACTTTGTGCCTGCTGGTGTGCCACTCCCACCCCGTTTGACAAAGAGATTGCTGGAGATCTCGGGGATTGCCTCAGACCTGCAAACGGCTCAATTGACCCGAAAGATGCGAAATCGATTGATTGATAATCTGACAGGTCTACCTCTGGTCGTATCCGATGTTTGTGGCTTTGACCTGGCCATGTGCACCAGAGGCGGAGTGGAAACCGCTGAGGTCGATCCCAAAACCATGCAGTCTAGACTGGTCAAAGGACTATATCTGGTGGGCGATGTTTTGGATGTGGACGGGGATACGGGGGGCTATAATCTGCAAGCGGCATTTTCTACGGGAATGCTGGCTGCTAGAAGCATCAAGAGCGATTTTGACAGAATTAGCGGCTAAAAAAGTGTTTCAGGTGGCGTAATACTTTTCTTGTGTAATACTAATAATCCGGTATGTCTGCAGAAACAGAAGCAGTAAAAACCGTTGCCGGACTTATGGCGCTGGCAGCACGGACCGCACCGAAAGCCGTAGGACTCGATTCAATCACTATTGAGATCGTCACGGGCAAAGACCAGGAGAAGATCGCCGAGAAGATGATCCAAATCGCCGCCGAAACCGACATGGACTTTTTTCGGATCAACGGTGAACAGGTCAAAGTCAGTGATGCAACGTTCCTCATCGGAGTAAGCGGGGAGAAGTCACTCGGACTGAACTGTGGTGGATGCGGGTACGTAAGCTGCAAGGATATGGAAATAGCCGGTGCAGCGGCAAAGGCCAATAAAACGGATTACAAAGGTCCGAACTGCGTGTTCAAGGTTACTGACCTTGGCATTGCTGTAGGGTCAGCGGTGAAAACGGCGAGCATCCATAA
>Ga0247848_100057_pt1 | contig 15452 bp, 17 predicted proteins | sample PFST50metaG_FD_186003 | JGI IMG/M metagenome (GOLD analysis project Ga0247848, IMG submission 186003) | Peat soil microbial communities from Stordalen Mire, Sweden - P.F.S.T50 | ecosystem: Environmental > Terrestrial > Soil > Wetlands > Peat | place: Sweden: Norrbotten County, Stordalen Mire...
GTGTGGGGAATAGGATCTGCATCATTCAGAGAGGTAATCTTTTATAATTAAAACACAGGGGGAATTGTCGTGGCAGAACCTGTGGATGCGATACGGGCGCTTCACAATGCGTTCCGGAATGACATGGAGCGTATCGATGCCGCAGCGTTGGACGCAGCACGGGGAGATAAGGGTCTTGCCGCCACCGTCGAGCGTTTCCGGTTCTTCAACGAAGTATTGGTCTGGCACGCCCACGGAGAAGAGTTAGCTATCTTCCCCGTGCTCGAGGATGTCGCCCCTTTGGTTGCTGAGGCCTATGTGAAAGACCACCGTGGTTTGGACTCGGCATTTAACGAGTTGAGTAAATCGTACGCTTCACGCGACCCGTTAACAACCGCCCGGGCCACCGCTGCGTTCCGTTTTCATCTCAATATCCACCTGGGTAAGGAGGATACCCATCTCTACCGGATTTTCACCGAACGAGTCGCCTTGCCCGAACAAGGGAAGGCTGTTGGTATCATGTCCAGCGCGATTCCCCAGGAGCGGTTTCCGGAAGTAGTGGCGTGGATGTTCCCGCTGATGGGGCACGACGATCGTGAGAACATGACCTGTATCTGGCAGATGGTGATGCCGGCACCTGCTTTCGCCGGAGTAAAGGAACTCATTAAAAAGGCCGTCGGCAGCGACTGGGCCGAACTCACGCACCGCATCCCAACGTTATAGGCCCTGCGAGTACCAGGTTGTTGTTGCCGTGCTCGTTCCTTCCAAAGGCCAGAAGGAAGAGTCTTTGCGAGGCTCAACCGGTTTACATTCTAGAGTTGGCGGCTTAATGTTTGGAACAAACGATCGTGAAACTTCGGTCGGTCTAGGCGAGATAACGTCAGTTATTTTCGGAAAACAAGCCTCCTCTGACGTAGCAGAGTTTGCCCCAAACACACTTATTCAGCACTTCGAAGGATGTACAGGACAGCTTGAACGCCGCACATAAAAGGAGCCTAATACAGGCCCCGAAACGAGAACCTATAAGGCTACTTCGGCATCCACTGCCGGGCACGTGTATGATACTTATATGCGGCATTAGAAGGATGGCCGGTTCACACACCCTCGTGATTTGTAGTCTTCAGCGAGTTGAGTGTCACAAAGCGGGGACATTACACGCATAGATGAACAATAGATAAAGCGTTGGTCAGGTCGCTCGTATCTATGTGTTCCAATGTTTGCTCTCCCCACGCAGGATCTCGAGGAATTAAGTAGGCAGGGGTCTGGTCGATAAGTTTTAGGCGACTATCCCATTGAGTAATGACGCGTGCGTCCTCCAACTCCCACTTCACTTCTACGTCCATATCAACTGACTTTAATGAGTCATTAACAATCGAGGCTCCAAGCGTAGAGCTGGCCTCGAAGATAAGGTCTGCTCCTGGCAGCGCGTCAGCGACTGATGAGAAAAAGCGCTTGATCTCTGCCCCTTCAAAGAACCACAAAATACCCTTTGCTAATATGAAGATGCCGTTATCGGTGTGGTCCATGTCAGCACACCAGCTCATGTCAAACAGCGACTTGGCGATGTACTTGATTCGATGGGTTTCAGGCAGTAACTGCTTGCGCAGAGCAATGACGTTCGGGAGATCGAGGTCGTACCATTCAATGGATCCATTATCGACCCTGTAAAAGGCTGTGTCGAGGCCTGCGCCGAGATTCATTATCGACGCATCAGGATGTGTGCTGACGTACGCTCGAAGTTTATCGTCGAACTGTCGCGCTCGGGCTGCAGACCTGAAGCTATCCTCAACAGTGAATCGCTGCTCGAAGATTGAAAAATCGTAGTCAAGATGGTTGACGAGCTCAATAGCTTTAACATCGTTCAGTAGCTCAGGGTGTGCTTTGCTTGCCTGTGCTCTGTGCCACAGCGGGACTACCAACGTCTTTTCAAGTAAATTGAGCTCAACGCTCATGATTTATTGAGAGATGAAATAGATGTGATAAAGCTTTTGTGAGCGCGTAGGATGAATGGAAGCCCCGCTGCTAGAGGACGTGTATGGTGTTTATATGAAGTATTGCAGGGAAACGCGGCTCGCAATATCTTAAGCCGCAGGTAGACGTTATCCAGTCTTTATACTTCGAAATCTTGGCATAGGCAGCAAAGGAACGACGATCGGTCCATAGAGCGGCGCAAGATATTACTACGAGAATGGTAACTCCCTTTCTGGAGGACGTACATGAGAAAGCTCAATGAGAAGGATAACGAGATCTTAAGGAAGCTTGCCCCGGAAGCGAGTATACCCACCCATTACCGTTCCATCCTGCCACCGGTCTCCATGCATTTTGCAGCAGACGATTACGACTTACAGGACCGGCTGAAGAGGCTCTCAACAGAGGACCTCAAGTATCTGGCCGACCTTATCCTGGACGGCTCAGAGTGCTTGCTGTGCATCTCCCCGGAGGCTGCTGGGATGTTTCTCGACCTGCTGGAGGAGAGGGTGTCTGGCGATACTGCGAAGAGGATAAGAGAACAGTACAATTCGGCCACAGGATATGATATCTGAAGGATCTCTTTTCCCGTAAATTCCCTACCAAAGATTGACTGTCCTTAGCTTATTCTAGCTATCCGATTCAGTGCTTGGAGCAGACTGAACAGGTTGTCAGGCACGTCCGATTGGCTAATCTTCTTGAGTACCGTCTTTTCAAGTCAGCCAAAATCCCTGAGCTGGGTTACCACCGGTTTTTTTATCTGTGGCGCTACTATAGAATAGGCGATCACGGGCATCGCTTGCACCGCTGAGCTGAGCAGTGCGCTGATGATAACAAGGACATTGACGGCGTCTCTTCACTCGGAGTCGCCTCCGTTTCCTCCTTTTGCCAAGCGGTTGCGATGCTGTAATCCCCCTTGTGACAGGCTAGAAATTATCTTGCTTTCGCGTAATAAACGTTGCCGTGCCTTATTTAGTCAATATTGCATTTTTTTTCAATTAAAGGTTAATTTGAATGCTGGCGACTGCGACTGTTGCGACAGGATAAGTCCAACAAGAGATAGGCAGGTTTGTAGTTATCTTGCTGCGCTTCGAGGAGCTACCCCCTCTGCAGAGCCCATAGGAACGCCTCGCCCTACGCATTGCCTTTAAGCTAAAAACACACACAATCAACAACTTTTTTTTCTAGAAAGACGTCATGATTTTGCACTGCGAATCGAGTCCTGCCGCAACGTTCGCCAATCTGTCAGTACGCTTTAAACGACCCCGAAGCCTGTCTCAAGAAGCTGCAACGGGCGTCGGTTAATACGGTCTGATTTCCACACACATCTTCAGAGTCTAACCTGGCCTGAGAGCAGGATTCCCATCGCGATGCAAAAACCGTAGATTAGGAGGTGAACGTATGCCGATAGGCATCGTATTTGGCGGCGGAGGAACACTCGGTGATTTCCAAGTCGGGGCGCTCAAATATCTAGACAAAAAGGAGATCTTATCAGATATTGCGTGCGTCTCTGGCACCTCAATCGGCGCTATCAACGCGACGATTGCGGCCACAGGCGAAGGTTGTGCCGCCAAGCTTGAAAAATATTGGGTGACGGACGTAAATCTCAGTGACGATCTGATTCCACAACACGAATGGTCGGAAAGCATCGCTCCCGTTCTTGACGCCGTGGTTGACGGGGCAGCAGGTTCGTGGGTCGGGGCGGCAGCACGGTTCATTTGCGCGTCCCGCGAAGAGGCCCTCGCTATCGTGTGCAGCGGGATGCGGGACCTCACGAAAATGTTTGCCGACGTGAGAAATGCGCGCGCGCTGTACTCGACAGAGAAGCTTGAAGAAAAGATGCGAGACGACGCACAAGACGTTGCAGCAGCGCTCACGTCAAAAATCGCCCTTCGCCTTTACGCGACGAACCTTCGCACGGGAGCGCAAACCTGTTTTTATAACAGCTCGTGCGACGGGGATCTCGACACGCCGAACACGCATCAACGAGTAAACATTCTCTGCGAATCAAAAGAGAAGCTTATCAAAGCCGCGTTGGCATCAGCGGCAGTTCCGGTGATGTTTCCGCCAGTTGAAGTGGACGGCGAGTGGTATGTCGATGGCAGCCTCAGAGAGGTTGTCCCTGTTCAAGGAGTCATAGACTGCGGCGCGGACAACATTTATGCGATTCTTTGCTTCCCGAGACTCACTCAAAGCGGGGAAGGCGGGATTGTCGATTCCCAGTCTGAAGACTGGAGCACGAGCAGCTTGCTCGATATCAGGACGTACGACTTTGGCACGAGCGAACGGGACTGGAGCAACGACGGTGGTCTTGACGTAATCGACGTCGCGAACCGCTCCGCAGCGATTGTGCTTGATGAGATCACGTCAGGCGATCTGAAAGGCACGCGCCGAGGCAATGTGCGACCCAAGCTGACGGTTATCGCCCCCCTAGTTCCCGTTCATGGTATGGCAGAGCTTGACTTTGGACTCCTTAAGATCAACGCGGACCAAGGCTACATGCGCGCGTTTGACGAAATTGACGCACCAGATCAGCGGCGTGACAGATGCAGGCAACTCACAGGCGAGATCACGTCCAGACGCGTCGCTATATGGAGAAACGAGCACGAGCTCATCAGACAATGGGCAGACACTGAAGAACCGCCCTCAGAAGGTTTTTTTTCACTCCAACGGTTTCACGTGCGGAGCATCCTCCCTGACTGGCTCGCAGCCCCGCGGGTTGACACAGAGATTCTGCTCACCATTCGTCAGCAAAAGAGGGATCTCAAACCCTTTGTCCTAGAGCGACTGAAGATTGCCGGAAGCTCGAATTCGCTGCCTGATCATTACGAAGGTATGTGGCTTAAATGGGAACACGATCCGGACTACGAGCGCGTTCCACTTCCGCCAAGTCCGTGGGGCCGGCTTGACCTCGGGCGGAAGGGCACAGAAGTTATTTCGGATGAAGCCTGTCCATAGGCGGCGGCAGTATACGGCGCTGCTTGGTAAACTGTGCGGCGCTAACGTAGAAACACATAGGCAAATTGAATCAATCGGAGGATAATTAGTATGCAAGGAGAGACCACTTCGGACTCTGTCAAAACAAAGAGTGTACCACCGGCGCACCCACATCGCCATACCAGCGCGTTGTTTGAACACGAACATCACCCGTACCAGCCACGCAATGTCAATCTGATGCACGAGGCTGAGCAAAAGGCGGCTGGCATCAACAAGCGGATTGCGGTTGGGCTTACTAAGACGGTTGGTACGATGTGGACGGCATATACGTTTGGAGCGCTTGCTGTCGTTGGATTGATGGCCATCATTGGCCTACTTAGCCCCATCGTCGCCTTACTTGTCGTATGGATTTCGCAAACATTCCTTCAGCTGACCTTACTACCGATTATTATGGTTGGGCAGAACGTCTTAGGACGAAAGTCTGAACTTCAGGCGGACGAACAGTTCAATACGACTATGAGCAGTTATAACGATATTGAACAGGTTATGCAACATCTCTCCGCTCAAGACGCGGAACTGCTGCGCCATACCCGTATGCTGATCCACCTGCTGGAGAAAAACGGTATCTCGCTGCAACAACTGGAGGCAGAAATTAGTTCTAGCAGTCATTTGGCAGATGGTCTTGCCCAGCCACAGTCGGCAACTGATGTTCCCGCTACTTCCGCCCCTGATGAAAGCGAGAAGTAGAATGCATAAGCTAAGACAGCAAGTTGCATTTTATAGCTGTTCTCTTGCTTCACAGGAGAGCGGCATTTTTTTTCCTCACAAAGCATAAACAGCAAATATTGGTGAGGCAGTTCTGGCATGCTGCCGTCAACGGTTTGACAATCCCCTTTTTGATAAGCACATAGGCTTCCAATTCGTCTACGAGATTGAATTTAAGGAAACTTGAAGAGCAAACGAACCAATAGATACGCACCAACGCGAGAATAGATTGCGGCTGGAAAAGTTGCACGTCAAATACGTGGCTGGGATTAGACCCGCAGATCCGATCTCCCGCGCCCTCAGATGTTAACCCACCCCGATATCACAGCTGAGCTCTTTTTGACAATTGGCCCAGATTGCAATGAATCACAGATTTGTGGTTGGTATACAAGGCTCATTAGAGATCTGCTATGTGAGTGGGAAGGCACTGATGAAGAGCCAGCCTTACACGTCTATTGTCACGTGAGTGGCGGGTTTGTTTTTGGATCTGCTCCATTACGATGTAAAATCTTTCGGCGTGCTGATTACCACCAGCGGTAGCTGAATTTACAACACTAGTTTTATACTCCGCTACGATTTAATTAGTAGTCACAGGAGGTGGAACAATGGCAGAGGATGACAAGCAAGATGAAAGCATTAAGTGCACCGTCACGTGCCCTGAGTGTGGTGGCGAGATTGTCTGCTCGCATGAAGACGCAAAGCATGAAGGGAAGCACAGGTGTGAAAAGGGCCACAAGTGGACCTGAATAAAGGTGTACCGAAAGGGTAGCCCCCCCTCCTTTTTTCGCGAACAAGCTTTAATTAGGTAATAGCCCTCCTGTTGCGGCTGGGACCGACCTATTAACACTGAAAGCTTTGACGGATCAATTCGACACAGCAAGTGAAGCCTAATGCAGGCCCCAACCACGATCTATGTGGTCTTCCGGCATCCGCTGCCTGAGCTCGGAAAGACTGCGAATTCAATCGGGGCGAGCTGTAGAATCGCTCAAAAAAATCATGCAAGGCAGCTACGGCTTCCGAAGCTGCTCTAAAGTTTTGCGTATCTGCGTCAGCGTGTATGCTCCCCAGATCAGCACAACAACTACGACGATGCTTACGGTAATTCTCAGTGCTGCCTAAAGTGGATGTGGCATTTACTATTTCTCTCCTTAATGTATTCTATCATTACAATAGCCTGCTGCAGCCGCAGCTAGCTTCCCATTTTTTGTTATTATTAGCGACTGAATAAAAGTCAACAATGAGCTCAGCATTTTCAGCCCATTTTTCAGCCTAATTTTTCGTACATCCAGTTCATAATAGTGTCAAACGTGTCACGAGTGAATCCCATGTGTCCAGCTTCATAAAATCTAGCGCATTTTGGACTTCCATGTTCAAGGAGCAAATAATAGTCTTTGATTGGAAACACTGAATCATGTATTCCATTTATAAGTAATAGGGGTGCGCTTGGCTTCTCTAGGATGCCTTGTTTAAGAAGGGAGAGCTTAGGTGCGTATTCTACCCATTCCTTGTAACCAGGCAATCCGAAGGCGTAAGTGATAGTTTCGAAGAATTCAAAAGGGTATTCTCCTCTGTCTTGCTTTTGGATCCAGTCCAGCTCGAAAGCATAATGGACAGGTCCCCCCGGACTTACAGCGCAGGCTATTTTGTCTTTGTAAATATGTGCAACCTTGACCGCCCAATAACCACCAGTACTGTAACCCCAGACTCCAATCCGATGAGAGTCCAAGGTCTCATTCGTCCCAATCCAGTCGAAGACTGCCCCAAATAGTCTTTCCGCATCCTCTGAGCCTTTGAGTGGAGAGTCACCAACTCCAGGCCCATCAATTGCACAAGTGGCTAAGCCATGCGCCAGAGCAGGGTCATTTAACTGTTCTTCCTTGAAACCGTCGATTCCACCCCAACTTACAAGCACAGGAAATGGCGCCGAGCCCTTTTTTGGTAATCACAAATAAGCAACAATCTTGTTGCCTTCCCCCGTTTTTCCGCTGAATGGTATCTCAACACGTTCCAGTGGGGAGTCAAAAAATTGCGAAGCTTTCAAGAGCATCTCCTGTGACTTCCTGTACGCTTGCTTTTTTCCGTCCGAATTAATGGTTGGGTATCGAGCAAGTCTGTAGTATTGGTAGGCTCGGAGATAGTTTTCTTTGGCGTTTTGGGCATCGCCTGCTTTTTCCGCTTGGGCTGCTTTTTCTCCATATGGTTTGGCTATCGAGCTCCATGCAGCAGCCCACTTGTCTTTGTCATAAGACGTGAGCGTGGTCATCACCCGTTCCACGTCCTCGTATACCGCATAAGTGAAGGGGTAAATCCTCATTTTTACTCTAGGGCCCCACATTGCCCATAACTCGTTCATTGGGCGCACATATCTCTTTGATTCTTCATCGCTCAATTTTTCATTATCGTCGGAAAATGATGAGGACATATGACAAAATTACTCCTTTGCTTTAACAATCTCAGCATTGCGGTAACTAGTTCTAGTTTGGCGAGTTATTTAACCTCTATAATGCCGTTAATCTGGGCACAGCCCAAGCGCTGCTAGGCGGCTATAAGCAAAAATACCAGCAAACAATTTGGATTAATTTCTCAGCTACTTGAACTTCGATTTCCGGAGTGAGCAAAAGAAACAACGCTAGCGCGTTTCTACGTGCTTGTCGAGATAGCTCGTGAGACGAAACTACCGCACATATTGCATTTATAACTGCTGTCCTTTCTGAGCGAAACATTCTTCGTTCTAATCAGACACATGAGTGCTGCATTAACACCTCGGGTGAGAATATGTACGAATTGTATGCGCCAGAAATCGGGAGTTACGTTGTTCAAGACGAATACACTCTAGTGAAAGACCAGAAGCATAGGAACCCGGAGTTGATTATTAAAACTAGCGATGGTCGTCATCCGGAACTAGAAAAGGCGTCTTTTAAGGTTATTAAAACATATATATTCGACGATAGTCCGGATAACAACGCGAAGATCGAACTGCTGCGAGTTTTTATCGAAGGGGATTTCTCGGTTATGCTTGATCCAAAAGAGACGATAGGCCCTGCTAGTTATAGTAAAGGGGATCCCGGTCCAGAAAAAGCATATAGTATGCTCTATGAAAAATTCACTTTGCGTCAGCTTAGCGACGTCTCTTTACCCTGCATGGCCTTAAAGGGCATTTTCGCGCACACCAAATATGGCCGATACTACGATGTCGAAATACGCAATGCGCTTTTAACGCGGGACTTTCCGGCTGCGTTCTTTGGGGGGCCAGTTTCTGAGTTAGAATACAGCTTTGTTTCGACTGATGTCAGTATCACGCCGATAATACCATAGACGTCAATCGATATACAGTTCTAGGGTCCTCGTAACAGGCGGATGAGGTGTTGCAAGAAAAGGTGGAATATATGAAAATGCCATCTCTGCGCGGGGGCATAGCCGGCGAAAAATTCCGACATAAAGACGATATCGCGTGGTGGATGAAGCGGTATGAGTCGCTCTCTACGACCGAGGCAGACGACGTCATACGAAAAGCGATGGCTATGCTTAACGACGCGGTCGCCTTACGTGATCAGGCTCTAGACCTAGTCGCGCAGCTAGATCAAGATATCAGCGAGGCCGAAGACGAAATAACGCGGCTGGGTGGAGCGGCGTTTATTGAAAAATTAGAACCGATGATCGAAGAGCTCAAAGTATATTTCGACAATTTGTACGAATCGCTCAAGCACTCGCGGCCTTAAGCGGCAGAAATACCTCCTCCGCCAATAAAATTGTCCGATCACCTCTATTTCGCCGACAACCTACGGACCTGGCTCATCACGTTGGTGGTGCTACATCATCTGACATCGTCTACGGGACGGATTTATCTTCTATTACGTAGAGCCAGCCTACAACTACCTACCGGCGTACCTCATTATGGCCATTTTTATCGACATCAACCAGGCATACTTTATGGGCCTCTTGTTCCTGATTTCGGGTTACTTCTCGCCCCAGTCGCTCGACCGTAAGGGGCCGGCGCGTTTCGTGAGGGATCGGCTGATCCGCCTGGGCATCCCGCTGGTCGTGTTCTACTTCGTGCTCAACTCGACAGCATCCCTCGGCTTCAACTTCCTGCTCAAGTTCGGCTTGGCGGCGGTGATTACGGTTCCGGTCTTTTTTGCGGCAGCCTATCTGGTTCTGAAGATTCCGTTAGCTTCCAGGGCCCTCTGACCTAAAAGAACGTGAGCGCGCTGAGCGGTGTCATCCAGATAGAATAAGCTCCCGATGGCAACTCTATTTTTGCGCGTTAAAACTGTGTAACTAACCCTAAACTATGTTGAAGTTACTTATATTCGCCTAAAACGCTTTAAATTAAAAAATAAGCAATAATATTAATTATTCAGCTTTTTTATAAAAATAAATGGCAGGAACTGTTATATAGATGCTCGTCGTCGGTTAGGTACACTGAACTACCAGACCGAGGTGTTTAGTTGAAATATGCGAAAAGAAAAGCCCTTAGAATGCTTCTTTTGTTGGCGGCCTCGTCGCTTGTCGCGGGGCTGTTAATCACACCGGCTGCTGCGCAGCCGACCCCCACCATATATTATGTCCCCCAAGCGGGATCAACATGGGTCAACAACGGAGCTGCAGGAGCCAGCTATAACGCGTACGTTAGCACCCCTGGCTTATTTAGAACTCAATCAAACGGACTCCCATATTGGGGTGATATGGGGCAAAATGATTTTATCTCCATCCCAGCCGGCAGTGCAACAAATAACCAAAACACAGCGTCGTGGGAGATAGGGTTTCACTACACCGGAGTAACAGGCCAGCGCTTCCAAAAAATCTGGGACAAAGCGTATGGCGCTTTTATGATTGAAATCGACACCTACAAGGGCCCTAATCAGGGCTACCTTACCATCTACCGTGCTACAACTGGTGGCAGCGGCGCACGGTGGTATATACCAACTGATACCGTTCTTCGTGCAGGCCACAATTACTATGTTCAAATTGCGTGGGACTCACGCGCGGGCCCGGGAAATGAGCCATATCCAGCGATCTGGATCGGTGAGGATGGAAACGCGCCCGTGCATCAAACGCACTGGGACGAGAGCGGTGGCGCTCTTGCCGGAACTGGATCGTGGTACAATGACGCTGCAGGTCCTGCGAACTTAGGGAATACAGCTTCAGGAAATGGCGTCAGCGCATCAGCCAAGACCGCCTGGCTCAACGGCGGCTTCTTTGTATACCGACAATACAATTCAATTGTTGATTTTGGCAATGGTGGAAGCTGGAGCACTGATAAGCTGGCGTGGACAGCCACGACGCCAACCGTCAAGCCGACCGCAACACCGGCACCTAAGGTAACGCCAATACCAACGGCAACGCCCACGGTAAAAGCAGCAGTCAAAACAACGGTAAAGGCTACAGCAACGCCCACGGTAAAGGCAGCAGTCAAAACAACGGTAAAGGCTACAGCAACGCCCACGGTAAAGGCAGCAGTCAAAACAACGGTAAAGGCTACAGCAACGCCCACGGTGGGGCAAGCATATGCCCCCTCTAATGTCTCACACTCTAATTCAGGAATATCTACAGCGCGTGAGAATTCCTCTGTGCCAGGAATATCAGTTCCTTCAGCTCAAACGAGCAGCGTCGCGAGCTTACCTGCCCAACCTGTTTCGGAGTTTTCGCTTCTCGGACTTGGAATACCGGCACTTTTGGCTGGCTTAGTCTATCTACTGATAAGACGGTGAGAGGCCCTTCGAGGCCCCTCTTTTTTATTTCTTTTTTTGATTTACGTGATTCTAGGGCGCGCTCTCGTCGATTACTTTCGCTAAACACTTCGGTTACGCTTGGCGCCCTGGTATCCTCGTTAAATACAATGATCTACTGTGTAAGTTGCGAGCTTTATGATGAGTGTCAGCGATGACAAGACCAGGATCGGACTCCGTTACGTTGCGAATTATGCCACCGATAGCATCGCGAAATACAAGACTTATCCAACTGCATAGGAACCTAGGCGATAAGCGTTGCTTTTTTGAAATAAAGTTACGTTGTGCACGTTGAGCGATGGATTTGACCGCGACCAGAAGAATCACGGGCTCCGACAGCAGCTTCGGATCGAGTCAAGTGGGCGCGTTACAAGCATCTGCTGCCTGAGCACATGCATGACGTATATATGGAGTAATGGAAAGGCGTAGCCCCTAAAACATGTTGACAGAACCTTTCAAGTCTTGTAAATGAAAATCTTGTTTTGGCGTTTGATGAGCTCCATATTTTCTATAGGGTGCCAATAGCTTACGATCCTTGTTTCGCTTCGTGTTTCAGCCTTTATTTTCATCACGATTCTGTTGTTTATCCTTCCTAGGTATTGGAATATGAATATAACATCAGCGTCAGAAATGTCTTGTTTGAAAAGGTTTCCTAGAATGACTTCGGCTTTTCTTGCTCTGAGCTTGGCTATAAACCATCGAATGGGCTCTATCTCAACTCCATTCACATGATCGCATAACTTTGAGGCTTCTATAAGGGCTTCTCCTGTTCCACATCCAAGGTCGTAGAAGACTTCATCTTTCTTAAGGTCTGCCAGTTTAAGAGCCTCAGCTACAATCTCCCTCGGAGTAGGACTAAATGCTGCGCCTCCTGCCAGCATAGGATAGTAAAGCGAAGCTATGATGTATGCTACTACCAGAACATTTATGCTTATTATTACATTCACAAGAATGCTCATCTAAAATTTTCCCTCAGCTTCCGATACCTGTTTCTAACAGTGCATCTCGAGTATAAATATCGTTAAAGATAGCCTTATAAGTCAAACAATAATAGTAGCGAGCTGTAACTTAGGCGTGTAGCTTAATACGTCACAGCATTATTGACTTTACTTATTTTGAAGGGTTGGCCGAAAGCTAGAAATCCTCAGCCAGTCAAACGCGTAAGTAGTCCAAGCTAATCTGCGCTCGATCTTTTTTCGATTTCAAGCACCTAATGGGCTCTGTTCACGATCTGACCCAAGAAGGCAAGGGTGACAGGATAGGAATTGCTAAGCTACCTCCCGCCTCTTGAATAAGCGTATGTAATTTAAAACCAATAACTGCTCAAGCGGAAGTCGGAGGAATATGGTGACGAAAGAGTGGTGCGAAAATTGTCAATTCCAAAACCGCGACGGTGTGCAGTATTACTCTCAATGTGGTGAGGAACTGCAAAATAAGTCACAAAGGACGCCAAATTATGGCCGCTGCGTTAATCTTGATTATTGTAACTGGTTTGATCTAACCGTATGGCGTCCTTTTTAAATCTCGCTTCAATCAATGGAGAGTAGCGTCATATAAATCAACGGCTAACAGTAACTGTTACTCGAAAGTAGTTTACATATTTGCCCAGCATCTGTAGCGTTTTTTTTTGAACATTCTCCTTTCCAACGGAGAGAGGGGTAGATGTTCACGCAAACGCACCAGAGGTAAGTACCGAGTTTGTCAAAAGAGAAAGAGGTAAGATTATGAGTGCAGATTATGTGAAGGTTGCTGAAACGTCAGCGGTTCCAGTCGGCACCATGAAAGAGGTTGAGGTTGAAGGCACACAGATTTTGATAGCAAACGTGAACGGCAACTACTATGCCAGTAGCAATAAGTGCAGCCACATGGGCAACCCCCTTTCGCAAGGCGTTTTAGACGGCAATATTATTACATGTACTGGGCACAATGCACAGTTCGACGTCACTACTGGCAAGGTGGTTACTCGTCCGAAAGTGGCATTTTTACATCCAAAAATAAAGGATGTACCGTCCTACCAACTAAAGGTTGAAGACGAAAACATCATGGTCACACTCTAATGCAAGCAACACGATTGAGGTAGTCCGCATATCAGGGAGAGATATAGCGTGCTTAGTTTTATCTCTCCTTAACTCCTAGCTCGTTATTTCTTTTTTCGATTTAAAGCCAGTAGCGTGCTTCTTTTTTCGAGTACTGCAGCAGTTAGGAGCAATCCCATCACGTGGGGAGATAGCAAAAAGGGCAGCGTACTACAAGGGTAAGGAAGTGGCGGGGAAAAGTATCTGGCACAAACTCTTTTTTTTTAAGCCATAACGGAAAAAGAAGCTATTGAATCGGAGCCGAAAGATTGATAGAAATCACTGGAGAACGAAACAGGGAATTTGACTATGTTAAGCGCAAACTAGCAACATACTCATAATTATTGAGATTATTATCCTCCGGGTTATCAAACATAATTTCAGTTTCCTTGCCAAAATGTTCCGCACCAAGTTTCAAGTGATAAAGACTAATTCCCACATCCATGGGGGGATATTTTTTGATTAAAAGTCCTGGGATGAAGCCTGGTTTACGGTAATATGCATGAATTAAACGTTCATCACCTGTAAAAAACCACTCCTGTGCATTACGTGCAGAAGGAGCCAGACGAGCTGTTTCCAATAAATCATCTGCACCTTTAATGTCACCTATGTCCTGGAGTGATTTTCTCTTGAATTGGGAAGTTTTTGTTCGGTGTAATGTTTCCTGTGGCTTTCCAAAGGGCATTAATATGATAAATTTCAGATGTGAACGTGCCAAACCTTCTTTTTTGAGAGTAGGGATCCCCTGCCAGCAACTACCCAATCCATTAGCAGAAAAAAATAGATCCATCTGCTGTAGCGTGAATCCTACGTTGCTTAGATAACCCTCTTTTACCTCTGAAAAAACAGCTATATAGTGCGGTGCTTTTCTCATCGTCCTTCTTATAACAGCATCGGGGGATACAATCTTAAATTCAATATTAATGTCCTTATGCAACGGTTTTAAGGTTTCAAGATGCTCTCTGATTTCCTTCAACGTATCTTCATCAAGAGAGTCTAAATCGTACTTCCTGATGGACTTCCGTTTGAATATAGTGGCGTACAGGTCTTTTTCTTCCATCTTACCAAGATTTAATGTATTTTCTTTCATTTTTTGTGTATCGCATAATCCCGTGATTCTATTTATTACATTTTATTTTTTCCTTTCAGATCATTTGCAAAATTCTACGTCAGTGCAAGCCTATTGAGGCTCCAACCTACTTAGCAACATCTGAACGCTTTGTTAACGAATTTGACACAGTGACCGGAGCCTAATACGGGCTCCGACTCCAGAAGCAATATGTGGGGGCTCTATTGAGACTCCGACAGGGCGGCGTTATTCGTCGTCGTCCGTCAAAACTCCGGCGGCATGTCTAATTCAGCTCTTACTAGATCCATCACCGCCCGCGCCCACAGAATCCTAAAGCGGAGCGTTCCTGTGTATCTATCAGTATCACTGCGTAAAATATCATCTATCTCGCTTATGGCGTCGGATAATACGTCGCTTATGTTTGAATGTTTACCCATATTTTTTACCCCGTATTCTTCTTAGACAAATTATGACGCGTATTGATCGCGTCATCGGAATATGAATTTAAAGAAATCATCGCGCGCCTGTAAATGCTTCACGCAGTCGCCGCAAAGCGTAGAAGTAATGTCTATAGCGGTGTGACACGCTGCGCAGTGTTTATAGTGCCCATTTACCCAGATAACGCGCTGGGGCTTTTCCATCAATAACGGGGTCGCGTTCGCTTCCACGTGTCATAATTTCTCAGCTCAGTCGAACCATAATTCTATTACGTGTATTAGCTCACCCTCGCGTTGTGTCACGTGAATCGTGTAGCTATTGGCTTTAAGTCGTTCCATCTCTATTTCATTCGGCTTCTTTAACGCCGTCGTGCCATTCGGAGGATAAATGAAGATAGCGACGCCATACTCTCTACTAGGTAAAAAGTACGCTTCGGGATACATACTGGTTAATAATTGAATCGTCTTACTGCCGTCAAACTCGTTATAATCC
>Ga0247848_100068_pt1 | contig 14118 bp, 9 predicted proteins | sample PFST50metaG_FD_186003 | JGI IMG/M metagenome (GOLD analysis project Ga0247848, IMG submission 186003) | Peat soil microbial communities from Stordalen Mire, Sweden - P.F.S.T50 | ecosystem: Environmental > Terrestrial > Soil > Wetlands > Peat | place: Sweden: Norrbotten County, Stordalen Mire...
GTACGATGGGGGCAGCTCTACCGCATCCCGCGGACCTCCGTGCTTGGCCATATGCTGATTGTAGCAATCCTTTCGTACCTATTCTCACTCGAGATCGACGCGTGTCCCAAGCGTCGTGCGAACAACTACTTCACCGGACTGTTCCACGACCTTCCCGAAGTTCTCACCAAAGACATCATCAGTCCCGTCAAGAGGGCAGCTACGGGCCTCGACCGCTTCGTGAAAGACTTTGAACGGGAAGAGATGGAGCGCAGAATTTACGGGCCAGAGCTCATCCCAAAGGCTTGGCAGCCCGAGATGCGGATGTTTACCGAGGAAGAGTTTGTGTCGAAAGTGACGATCGACGGCCAAGTGCGCCACACAACCTCTGACGCGATCACCGCGTCATACAACCATGACCGGTACAATCCGGTCGACGGTGAGCTGGTCAAAGCAGCCGATGACCTCGCGGCGTTCATGGAAGCGTATCTAGCTTTGCAAAACGGCATTTCGAACGCACAATTACAGGCCGCCGTTCAAGAGAAGAAACTGTTCTATCGCGACAAGACGATTGCTGGCATAAACCTCGGCGAGGTGTATAAGGGGTTCTACTAGATTGGAGCGCTTACGCCATGCCGCGAGCGAACAGGCAAAGCGCGGGCTAATCGTGGCGCATTCGCGATCTTCCCTCTTAGGGTTGGAAGCAAGAACAATAGAGAACTAGAATGATATGGGGACGCACAGACGAAGTTAGAGAATATTGGCTAGCTCGCCTTGATGTGCTGAAAAGGCGCTGGCCTAGGGTAGGGAACGAAATCGTATCAATGACAGAGGCCTCTAAACGGCTTTTCAATAACGAAAAACCAGAAACAGAGGCCAAAAACGCCCTTCATTCTATTCGGAAACACCTTCCGAAGCTGATCGAAGTAACTCCGAAATGAATGAGGCAGATTTTATCCATATAGCAGGCCCCAGCAAGCATAGATCAGCCCTAAATAAAGCCGATGAGCTGGCCAGTGAGCTGTCAATCGTTTACGTCAAGGTGCAGATGTTTGATGATGTCCCAAGTTTCATCGGTAGTGATCTCATGCTCTACTCGCTAAAGAAGGATGCGATAGCGCGTGTTCCTGGTGATATATCAGACGTGCTATGCAAGCGCCGAAAGCAATCCGGCTTGACAAAGATAGCAAATAAGAAAGACAGGGCGGGGGTGCCTCAAATGCTCCCTAACTCTCCGCATTTGCTCGGTATACGACAAGACGTTAGAGAAAGAAGAGCTGATCGGACCGACATGACCCAGAAGCTCGTTTATTGGAAAGACGAAGATTACGAGGACGAAGATCAACTTCGTAACGTCCAAATCCGCTCGCTGAGTGACGTTTCAGAATTCATTGGAAGCGATGAAAAGATGTATGAACTGACAAAAGGCGAGATTGTTAGATTACGCTCAGAGCAAGCCTGTGTGTTAATTCATAGAAAGCTTGGCACTCCAGCCCACACGCTCAATCCGGTCAATTAAGACGTTCTGCCTTCGAATAAACTCAGCCGACGAGAATAAGAGGGTGGGTAAGCAAAAAAGAAATTTAAGTAATCCTATTCATTTGCCTGGTTGCGTTTGATGTAGCATCCTTTCTATTAGTTACACTCGCTATATTCCCTATATTCTTTACACCAAAAAGCGTGCTGCTTATAAAGAAAATGCCTTTTCCGATGTCTGTCTGCGATCTCTGTTGAGCGCGATTGCGCAAAGGAGCGACGGCATAAATCCCACGCGCTTGAGCAGGCGCTTTTAGGGGGGGGTAGCGCAAGCATTCTCCAACGCATGAAGTTTTAAGAAATTGTTTTTGAATCCCAAATTGAGCCCCATTACGCGCCTCTTTTATAAAGCCACGCGAGCAAGAGTCGCGCTGATAACTTATGAGTCACAGGATCTTCTTGACATTCCTAAGGCGTATAATGTTATTTGAAAAAAAGCGATTTCACGATATTTGATCTTCTAGTCCTAGTTGCTCAGCTAACTTGATAACCAGATAGGTAGTATGAAAATCCGTTCACAAAATGCATGCCGAGTATGATGGGCTAAACCGGGAGGCTGTCGATGCCTGAACGAGGCGGACCTTCTGATAAGATCGGTAATCGCTACGAAGACCTGTGGATGAGCCTTTCCATGACTGAAGTCATGGATGAGCACGCACGTGCGATTCACATACAGCCGACAGAATCGAAAGTGAAAGGGATCGATTTCATAATCATAAGAAATGGAATACGCGAATATTGCCAAGTTAAAAGTTACTGCACCGATCTAGGAAAATGGACAATTAGCAAACTTGCTGGCGGGAAAAGAAAAAGTAACGTTCTCAAGAATTTCAAAACGATTTTGTGTGAGAATGAAAACGCCAGGTGCCTATTCTTGTCAGCCCATGCCGCATACGAACTCCAGGAGTTATCTTACAGAGCTACAAAAGCGAGTACGCTTGCAGATTTTCTAACCAATTTGAGCTCAGCACTTGCGAAAAAGCTTGACCTGCTTCGCAAGGAGTGGCAACAGTGCTCAGAAGATGAGGCGTTTAAATTATTGAAACGCATCGAAGTGAGAACCGTCGACGAACTCTCTCTACAAAGATGGATGCTGAAATCTTTGGACTACTTGGTAATCGGAGATGCTGCAGGAGTCGGAGCAGTTCTACTAAGTCTAGCACAAAAAAGCGTAGATCGCGAGTTAAGAGCGATTGACATATGGCATCATTTGGAGCAAGATGGCATTCAGCGCCGAAGAATCAGAAATGATACTCATGCTTTAGCGGAGCTTGAAAAAGCAAACAAGAATTATGTCCTTACTTTTGAAGACAATAACATAAATGGCGAAATCATTCCAAGAAAGGAAGCGAACACGATTCTTAAACGATTTGAATCGGATGCCAATTCAGGTGCGACGACGCACGTGTTGCTTACTGGTGAAAGCGGATGGGGGAAAAGCGGTATCCTCATCCAGGTACTGGATTCATTGGTCAAGCAAGGGGTTCCTGTTTTGGCACTCCGCCTAGATTGGTATCAGTCTGCCAAATCTCCAGAACAGCTCGGCGAAATGCTCGGCTTGTCTGGATCTCCTTTAGACGTCCTTGCTGAAATCGCACACGGCGGCAGATCCGTGCTGATCTTAGATCAGTTCGATGCCGTGGGTCTTATCAAAGAATCTCCAGAGCTCCTGTATTGCATCTCAGAGCTCATATCAGAACTGAAAAATCACCCGAATCTCCAACTACTCATAGCGTGCAAGAGTTTTAGTTTGAGCGATGACAGATCCGTAAAAAGGCTCATACATCAACTTGCAATCAAAGAAGCTATCACTGTCAGTAGGCTGTCGGTCAACAGCGTAAATCAGGTGATAAGTAAGTTCAAGCCCGATATCACGCTTACTAATGCGGTTAGCCAACTCCTGTCAATACCGCTGCATTTGAAACTGTTTATTGAAATTGAGGACGAACTCGATGGCAGATATGCTGCGAACACGTCAAGTTTGTTCGAGAGCTTGTGGAAATACAAGAAAAAGATCCTTTTATATAATTACGATTGTCCAGAAGAGATGTTCGTAAAGATCATGACGATGTTTGCTGATTGCTTCACCGATCAGCAAACGCTGCTTGTTCCTGAAAAGAAATTTGACAAGTGCGAACACTGCGTTACGGCGATTGCTTCAGAAGGTCTTTTGATTCGCGTAGGAAAGCATTTTTCACTCTTTCATGAGAGTTTCTTCAACTTTGTTCTTGCTCGTCATTTCTATGAGAACAACCGCAACCTAATCGCGTATGTGCAAGAGGAGGGGTATTATTTGTCGCATCGCCCCCAAATCAGGAGTCTTTTGTTATTTGATCGCGACATGCATCGCGAACGCTACTTTTCTAATATAGATTTCTTGCTTAGCAATTCCGAAATGCCTTTTCACATAAAGCAGTTGATATTTGATATGCTAGCGTCGTTTGATGATCCAATAACCGAGGAATGCGAAATTATCGTCGACATAATCAACGACAGCACAAACTCGTGTCGGGACTCTGCGTGGAATGTCTTGGCCAAGTCAATATTCTGGTTTAATAAGATTGACTCACTCGGCTGGATTGAAAAATGGGCAAATATGGAGCAACTGGCTGATCGAGTACTAGCTCTGATACCGAAAGTCGCGCAAGACCGACCACATCGAGCGGCAGAGCTGTTGCATTCCTTCGTTTCAAGCGAAATGGGTGTAAGACTTGCGCAATTCATTCCGCAAATCGATTTCAGCCTAGATCTAGACCTCCTCAATCTCCTTTTGCAGCTAATAAAGAATGGCAAGCTCGATAATGGCTTAAACTCCCAAGGGTATGACTATCTGTCGCATTTAATCACGCCGTTGTCCGATAAACATCCCGATTGGGCTTGTCGAGTAATTGGGCATTATCTTGACCGATCCTTGGACTTGAGTCTTAAGTCTGGCCAGCGCAACCCGTTTGACAACAACAAAAACATATTACCAGCATTTCATCAAGACCTACTCCTTTTGAAATGCGCAACTAACGCACCCTTGCAATTTTTTCAAAACATTTTCCCTTTCATGTCCTACGTAATGCATCTCACCACTGATGAAAGAAAGAGCGAGAGAAAAGGAGCTCTCTTAAGGGATCATGTATGGCGCTTCAGGCACTACGACGGCGGATACAAGAGCAGCGATACCTTGTTAACTGCTATGGAAAGGGCTTTTCACGAACTAGCCTTAAAGCACCCAGACAGCTTCAAAAACCTGGCTTCTGAACTACAGCAGTCAGACTTCGAAACCGTGCACTATTTGCTGGTTCGTGGCTATCGAGCGAATGGGCAAGTCTTGGCGGATCATGCTGCACGTTATCTCTGCACCCGGCAAGAATATTATGGAACTGGCTATGTGGGAAACCAATACTGGGCATCAAAGGAGCTTCTAGAAGCTATTTCGCCATACTGCTCTCAGCGAAATATGTCGCTGATTGAGGGACAGATATTGAACTATCACGATGCTGAGGAAAAAAATACCCGAGATTCTCGTTCAACGAGGCGCGCGCAATTTATATTACTTAGCGGAGTTCAACCTTCCCGGTTAAGTAGCCCAGCTAGCAAGCGTCTAAAAACCTTAAGGCAGGAGTTTGGAAATGAGTCTTTAGAGCCGCCAAAAGCGAAAGGCGGTTACGCCCAACCACCGATTCCGGAAGAGGTAGCGGCTAAGTTAACAGATCACGAGTGGTTAGATGCGGTTCAACTACACGATCGCGATGCTCACTTTTTTTCAGGCGATAATTTAGTAGGCGGCTCCTATGAGCTATCGTCACTTCTTGAGCTTGAGACTGGAAAAAATCCCGAACGCTTTGCTCGGCTAGCCCTGACACTCTCTGATGACATAAATCATCATTACTACGAAGCTATTTTGCGCGGAGTCGCTAAGAGCGACTTGGATGCTGCGACGCGAATTGAACTATGTAAGCATTGTCATAAGATTGCAGGTAAGCCGTATGGTCGCGGGATTTGCGATGTTTTTAGCAACTTTGGAAAGGAGCCCCTTACTAAGGAAGCTTTAGCCATTCTGAGATGGTATGCCGTAGAAGACCCTGATCCATCGCAAGAATGGTGGCGCGAAGAAGCTACAGCCGGAGAACACTCCTACGCTGGAGATATTTTCACCGCCGGACTGAATTCTGTGAGGGGATTGGCAGCACTGGCGATAGCTGACATAATCGGTAACGATGAGAATCGTCTCCCTTCTGCCAGATGTCAGCAATATCTTGCACAGACAATCGCAGAAATATGCAATGACCAGTGCATTGCAGTGAGATCCTGTGCTTTCGAAATAATCAGGCAATTGTCAACATTCGATCCAACTCGAGCTTTACGCGACTTTTTCGCGCTTGTGAAAACTGATGACGTTTTGTTGGGAACGCCGCCGGCGACAAGATTCCTGAACGATTTGTTGGAATCTCATTTTGAAGAGCTTGAACCAGTTTTTCTCAGAATGATACATTCAGAGCTTGAAAACGTTGTGACATTGGGGGCTCAGTTCCTTTGTCTGATCGCACTGTTCTTGAAACAACCATACCCCGTGGCGGAAATCTGTTTGTCAAGCAATAATCCAGCGCAGCGCGCTGGCGTAGCTGACATGTGCGCGAAATATTTGTTTGACTCAGGGCGGAGTTCATTCTGCGAGGAGGCACTCTGCCAACTTTTTAAGGATTCAGATCGCAGCGTTCGATACAAAGCTGCTACTTGTTTTACTCACTTGAAGGACGAGAAGCTAGCTAGTGTAAACAAGCTTGTTGAAACGTTTGTTAGGAGTCGCGCATTCGAAGAGAACTATCGCCTTCTTCTGCATGCTTTAGTTAGATCAACAGCCAAGCTCCCTGGGATCACGATAGAAGCGTGCTCTCGCTTCCTTGAGATTGAAGGGAAAAACAGCCTTGATTTCACAAAAGAAGCTTTTGCTGTGGCTCAGTCGGCTGTTACGCTAGCATTTCGCGGGTATCAAGAAAATGTGGATGACATAAAAATGCGAGACAGCTATCAGAATCTTATCAACCGTATGCTCGAAATGGGTGTTTACGGTATAGAACGAGAATTGAGCAGGTTTGACGACGGCAACCCCAAAGCCAGCGTATGAAACCAATCGAGCAAATGAATAAAAATCCATTCACACGAGGTAAAGCATCTCAAGAGGAGCACAGAACTATGCAATATGTTGGAAAATCAGAGATCAGCCGCGCACGGGCAAATCCGAAGATGAGTTATCCGTTAATCCGGCTGCCGCAGTCCTACAACTCAGCCATTGGTAAGATAGCTTACTTTTTCCGAGTCACATTCAGTGATAGTGATGCACTGCTTACTGTGTTTGATAGTAGCACTGAAACGTGCGACTTTATTGCACAAAAGTTGTGCGATCTTCAACGAGATGAGTATGTGAGCAGCTTCGATCAGCGCTTTTCCGTCATCGAATCACAAATTGCAGAGCTAAAATCCCTTATTTTTCAAGGCGGAAGCGAATTCAACACCGATAGAGAAAATCAAAGGCCGAGGGCGAGATTCGAACCCGCGTCGTGGCCTCCACAGGGCCGCTACCTCTGCCGACCGCGCAAATGTGCCATAAAACGTCTTTTGATCTCGGCTGCCGAACAGGGTAAGTCCGGAACGTTGGCATTCCCTGGCTTTATTACGACGTGAATTAACTTAGGACCTATCTGGAGCTGCAATGCTGTGAGCACATCCTCTGCAGTGTATGCTTTAGTTGTATGTTCGATCCCAAAACCTCGCGCCAGAAGCTCCAAGTCAAGCTTTTGACTCGCCGTACACTGATCTCCGGTAGAGCCGTACGTACCGTTGTCAAGAGCGACAACAGTTAAATTGTCTCGTGCCTGTTGAGCGATACTGCACATAGCATTGGGATTCATCAAGAGGCTTCCATCTCCGTCGAGCACAACAACTTCGCCTTTGTTATAAAGAGAGATGCCAAGTCCGATCGGAGAAGCTAAACCCATACTTCCGAGCATATAAAAGTTGCTCGGTTGATCGCAAAGGGCATACAGCTCCTTGCACGGCACACCTAAATTGCAGACCACTGTCCGCCCGCGAAGGTAAGGGACGGCCGCTTCGATCGCTTGATAACGGGTCATCGTAGGACACTCAGCCCGAGCTGCCAACGACAAAGCTGCTGTTGATCGTTCATTCCTCGGCTTTTTCAAGAAGTCTTGTTTCTCATCTCCAAGTTGCAAAAATACGTCTGGGGGTGTGCACTGCCACAACTCCGGAGAGATGAGCACGACCACCGGCAAGTTTGTGCGAAAGGACTGCTGTATAGCCTGACCCACAATCGGCAGGTCGTCTCTCGTGTGAACCTCATAAGTTGCGACGTCTAATGCATGCAACACGGCCTCAACGTGAGTCCCCCAATACACCTGGGCGGCAATACCTTCCTGATAGACTCCGCGCCAGCTCGCAACGATCGGCAATGGAAGTTCATACGTAAAATTGAGCGACGATAAGGCATTCAGGAAGTTGCCGATGCCGGTGCTTTGAATCAGCATCAGCGGTTTGGCTCCTGCGAGAAACGCGCCGGCACAGATTCCGATGCCATCTTCCTCCCTTGTAAGCGGAACCTCAAAAAAGCGCTTGCTTATGAGAGGCAGTAAGTTCTTCAACCTGTCGCATGGCAGCGTGGCTACAAGGTCAATGTCGTTTTGCTCGAAGAGCTTGACCGTTTCCTCTTCTGGAGTCATCATCGTCCCCCCTCCGTCAGTGCTTGTTGCAATTCGCCAAGGTCCGCGTCGGAGGTTGCCAAGCGAATGTCGGGCTTAATCGGGTAGCAGTCTTTGTCGTCTTTTAGATTTTGCACGCCACCCCCCGTCACATTAAGAAGCACCACATCAGAATCATCAATGCCTCCGTGTGCTACCGCTTGTATCAACGACGCTGCAGCAACTGCTGCTGCTGGTACAATGTCTGTGCCTTCAAGCTCTTCAAAGAGACGTGCGGCGCGTCGCGCCTCGACGTTTGGCACGGCATACATCTGGCCTTTCGTGCTCTTCAGAGCGTCAAACACCCCGCCTTTGACCGAATATGCGGGATTTCTGTTCGATAAGACATCAGCGTGAATTTTTTCGATAGATTTCTTGGCGTCGGGCATGTCGATCGATGGTTCGATGGTCCTTCTATTCGCGTTCCAGGCATTGACCATCGGTGCAAACGGCAAGTTCTGGGACAAATGCAATTTCGGAAGCGGGCCGTTCAAAAACCTGCCGTCCTGTTTGAGACGCAACGAGGCCTCCCAAGCTGCAATTCCACCCGTTCCACTGCCAACTGCTTGAAAATAATGATCTGGTGCTCGTCCGATGGTAACGGCAGCTTCCAGCATTACCGTGCCCATACCGTCGCGCCGTGCGACGTTCGTAGCTCCCCCTTCTTGCGTAAGTCCCGGTAATGCTGCGAGCCGGTCACCCAGCGCAATAGCGTCTGAATAATCATTTCCACGTTGTAGTACAACGAGGGTAATATTCTCAGAAGGCGGCTCGGGGAGCCACAACTTTCCTACGGCGCTTTCCAACCCGACGAGAACCAGCTTAAGATCAGTAGTAGTCGTGGACACTGTGTGCGCAAAAGCGCGTGCGGTGTTGCCAACTGAAGAGACGACCAGTGTTTTTACCTTGTTCTCGATAGCCCGTTGCACGGTCGGTGGCGACTCAAGCTCTTTAAAGCTGCACGTCTCCAAGAACGCGTTTTTTTCGGGCCAGTATCCGTTGAAACTGATGAATAGGTCGCTCAGTCCAAGCTCTCGCGCAAACGCCTCGCTCTTGTACGTAACAGATCGGCCGCGAGTTGGCAATTTGTCTACGGTTGGCAGCCACGCAGAAAACCGCCACATACTTTCTTCCGCAGTAACTGCCAATCGATGGTCCGGGTAAACCGTGCGCAAAAGCGCGTGATCGCAACCGCAACGCAAGGCGTAACCCGCGCCAGAAACGTCAGCGTGACATCCCAAGCAGATAATTTTATAATGTTTCGGCGCCGAGTTATTTAAGTCCACAAATACATTTTAGCTTCTATTTTTATTTAAGTTTACCTCGTTGTTGTAGCATTGTACAAAAAATGGCTATTATTTGGTATATATAGGCAATCTTTTTCTATTTTTGCATAATTATATATAGAATTATTCATAAAAAATAGTTTGATTGCCGTGAGTAAAGAAAAAGAATCAGAAGAAGAAGTTTTCAGTCCTGAATCACCCACTTTTGAGTTTTTGTACAAAAAGGACAATCTGATTAAGTGCCTCCAATGTGGGCGATGTACCGCGGGATGCCCAGCTGCAAAAGTATTCGAGGACTACAGCCCCCGTGAAATCGTTCGACGTGCGCAAGAGTGCTCAGCGGAGGAGCTTGCGAAAGACCCCCTTATCTGGCTTTGTGGTCAGTGTTACACTTGCAATTCTCGGTGTCCTCGAAATAACACTCCCGCTTCCATCATACTCAATGCGAGAAACAGAGCGTTCAAAGAAGGGTACGCACCGGATGAGATCTACAAAAAAGCTTCTGTGCTATTTCAATCGTTAGAACGTAACGGCGTGACCGTTTCACCTGCATTGTTCGAGCACGACCTTGGCTTGTTGAGCAAACTTGTCGATCATAATAAGCTCACAACGCTGAGAGCTGAGCTGGGACTGCCCCCTCTAAACGCTCGAGACATCCCAGTCCCGCCTAAAGCGCTCAACGAGATTAGGACCATCTTGAAATTAACCTGCAAAGGGGGGCTTTTCAACGACCACTGATCCGCTAGTTTTAACGTCCTCCAGGCTGCCTCAACGCTTGTACTTGTTCAAGAGTTGTGTCGCAGGGACGTTCTACCCCGGCATAGAACGATCGTTCAGGTTCATACTGAATTCTTTGAACGTTGACTACTTCGATGATCCGAACCAATCGTCGTGCACCGGATTTGCGGGGCACTGCGGGGTGGTTCCTCCTGAGGCCAATCTCAGTCTCAATGCCAGAAATCTTGCGCTTGCATACAATTCAGGGTACACCAATGTCGTCTGCACGTGCCCCACCTCATACGCGAATCTAAAGGAGTGTATTGGTGAACTTAACGACAACAAAACGCGGGCAGCGATAAACGACGTGTTGAAAACAGTGAACTACGAGTACAAAGGAGGCGTAACGGTCTATCACGCTGCTGAGGTGCTTTACAGTCTGAAAGAGATCCTCGCAGAGCGGGCGAAATTCTCCCTTTCTAAGGTTAACATAGCAACGCATCACGGGTGCCATTATACGAAAGTATTTTACGACGAGGTAACTGGCGGGTTGTGGGAATACCCTACGTTGCTGGATGAAATATGTGCGGCGTTCTCAGCGACACTCGTTGATTATTCTGAACGATCCTCCTGTTGTGGTCTTGGTTTTTCGCACCTTATCGACGTCGACGAGTATACAGAGTCAACAAGCTTTAGAAAGCTCGAGAGCGTACTCGCTGAAGAGCCCGACCTAATCGTGACAATGTGTGCTGGCTGCCAATTAATTCTCGATAGATTTCAGCGCCAGTTCGAAGAACGATTAAATCGCGTCGTACCTGTGTTAAACGTCTCACAACTCGTAGCATTATTACTCGGAGCCGACAAGTCAAGAGACGCATGCCTTCAATTTTCGACGATCGATATAGCCCCACTTATTGAAAAGATGGAGGCCGTTTGACGTGTCGAAATTCGGAGTCTTCTTATGTCGATGCGATGGAAACATCTCAAACGCAATCGATATTGATAGGTTAGATAAGGATTTCAAACGCACCACCGTTGTAGACTCTGATCAACACCTCTGTTCGCTACAAGGCCAGCAGAAGATCAAGAAATCCATTCGCAAACACAACCTCGATGGCGTTGTGGTTGCTGCTTGCTCGCCTAACAATCACGGTCAGACCTTCAAGGGCTGTATGCGCGATGCAGGCCTTAATCCGTATCTTCTTGAAATCACAAATATTAGGGAACAATGTTCGTGGGTCACCGATGACAGAAAGAGCGCTACCAACAAAGCGCGCGACCTTATCAATGCTTCGCTACAACGGCTCGAGCACGCGGAGTCCCTTTCTGAGTTTCGTGTTGACGTTACCAACGCCACTCTCGTCGTAGGCGGTGGCATCGCAGGAATCACCGCAGCGCTCGCCTTGGCAGAAAACGGCGTAAAAACGTATCTGGTTGAAAAGGAGCCCTCTATTGGGGGCAATACGGTACGAATCGGAAAAGTATTCTCGCCACACAAGATGGTGGAAGAGTGTGCGATGTGCTCCCTCAGCCCGTTAATGAACGATGTTTACGAGAATCACAAAATCGAGCTCCTAACTGGCGCTGAAATTGCCAACATAAACGGAACTGCTGGTCACTTTAACGTCGACGTCAAAATCAAACCACAAAGCGTTAGTGAACGATGTACGAGCTGCGGGGAGTGTGCGACCGTTTGTCCAATCGAAGTGCCAGATTGGTGGAACGCCAACACACGAACAAGAAAAGCTATCTACAAACCTTTTCCACAGGCCGTACCTGATAGGTATACGATCGATGCAGAGCACTGCGTCAATTGTGGTAAGTGCGCCAAGGTGTGCAAGTCCGACGCAATCGAGCTCGAAGCCAAACCTTCTCTTAGGAAAATAGAAGTCGGCGCGATCGTCGTGGCAACAGGCCATGATGAGTTCGATCCAAGTTTGCGGCCTGAATATGGCTATGGTCGTTTTAAAGACGTTGTTACTCAGTTAGAACTCGCTCGGATAATTGGCGTAAATGGGCCCACGAACGGTGAACTCCTAAGACCCTCAGACGGCAAAACGCCAAAGCGAATCGTGATGATACAATGCGTCGGGTCGAGGGACGAAAAGCCGCACGGATTGCCGTATTGCTCGTCCGTTTGTTGCATGGTCGCCCTCAAACACGCTAACTACATCACTGACTATTTTCCGGGGACTGACATAACCGTGCTTTATACCGACATCCGAGCTCCTGGAATCTATGAAAATTATTATAGGCACGTGCAAGAGAAAGGTGTAAAATTTATCCGCGGACGCGCGAGTGACGTGAAGCGTAAAGGGGGCAAATTGTACGTAAGCGCTGAAGATACGTTGCGTGGACAATGCCTCGAACTCGATGCGGACTTGGTAGTCCTTTCGACGGGTATTAAGCCATCTCAGGGGACCGTTCACGTTGGAGAGACACTCGGCATCGAACTCGGTGATGACTTGTTCGTGAAGGAAAAACACCCAAAACTTGAAGGCGCTAGTACAAACACTAAAGGGATCTATGTATGCGGCACCGCCCAAGGTCCCAAAGATATCACCTATAGCGTTTTACAAGCAGATGCAGCCGCTCTCGAAGCGCTATCGCTTGTTGGTCAGGACTACGTATCAGTAGAACCGCTTTCAGCCTTCGTTAAGGATAGCTGCAATGGTTGCGGTATGTGTGTACGGCAGTGCAAGAACAATGCCATAAAGATGGTTGATCGCAGAGCGACGGTCGATCCGATGCTCTGCACCGGTGGCGGCGCGTGTGTACACGTTTGCCCTACTGCGGCCCTTGATTTGCACGGGTGTACGGAAGCCCAACTTGAAGCTTCCATACGCGGGATCCTTGCAGGTAAGCGCGAAAAAGAGATACGGAACATAGCGTTCCTAGACACAAAAATTGGGTACGCAGCAGCTGACAATATTGGCGCAGCACGGCTCCGCTACCCCCCTTCTATTCGGATCATAAGCGTGCCATCAGTGTTGCGACTCGCGCCTCAACACATAGAGCTGGCGTTCCAATTGGGCGCTGATGGCGTTTTTATCGGACAAGGGTTCGAAGCCGAGAGTTGCGGTGAAAACTTCGAAAGTGTCGAAACGCGGCTCAACGATTTGAGCAAGGAAGTTGTACAGCGTGGGATTGATCCCGCGCGACTAAAGATTTACCGCGTTTACATCCCGCACTTTGTGGGCTTGCACAAGCGTCTTATGCAGTTTGATGACAAGATCAAAGAAACTGGAGAGCTGGAAAAAGAGCTCGCAGCGCCGTAGGCCGAAGCCATAAGATTTTATGCCACAATCAAACGTGCCCTTAAGGAGCATAGAAGAGATTAACGCCAAGATAACAGCCGGAGAGGTCACCGTTTGTACTGCTTATGAGTTTTGCAATATGGTACGGGCTCACGACGACGTCAATGAAGTGGACGTTGTTACCTGCGGCACGAAGGGCATCATGAGCGGAACATATGCCACCCTATCCTTTCGCGCCACGGCTCCAAATGTTTTCGAGACGGCCCAACTGGCCTGGCTCAATGATGTCCCCGCTTTCGTTGGACCGTGTCCTAACGAAAGGCTGGGATTGCTTGATTTGATTGTCTACGGGACTGCGGTTAGCCGGAGCGACACCAAATATGGAGGGGGCCACCTTTTTCGAGATATTGTGAAAGGGAACGATATCGACTTTGAAGTGCTAACAACGATGGGGCAACGCATAAAGGGACAAACTAACCTTCAAGATATGCAATTTGCAAGGCTCTCAGCTACTCGCAACGTATTTAAGAATTATAATGCGTTTGTTAACCCTAACGACGGTTGCGTCAAGTCCATTTTTTCTGTTACGTGTCTCGAAGG